>VTLG01012692.1_pt1 | contig 122491 bp, 169 predicted proteins | sample 4694571 | NCBI WGS metagenome assembly VTLG01 (sample SAMN12604809, study PRJNA352737) | marine metagenome | biome: ENVO:00000447; feature: ENVO:00000209|ENVO:00000569|ENVO:01000036; material: ENVO:00002151; isolation source: viral sequences binned using virsorter ... | reverse complement strand
GTAGATTGGGACGCAGTTGATTGGGATGAATATGAGGACAAGTATAATGAACTATTAGAAGATTATGGTTTAACTTCTTGGAATGCTTCAGTAGATGAGGTTGATGTTGTTGAAGATACAAAAGATGAAACAGAAGCAACCGTTGTTGAAGGATATACTTGGGAAGACTTTATGTTAGATGATGACTACTATAACAATGCAGAATATAAAAATGCAGGTGGTCCACCAACATTAACTACACAAAACTATTGTGAATATAATGGTTATGATTCTTCTTGGTGTACACAGGACTATGTTGATTGGTTAAACTCTTGGTATAAAGATGATTGGACTATGAAAGTAACCAATACAAGTTGGACTAAAGAATCTAAAGAGATATTTGGTAAACTATATGGTTGGTGTGGAACTTGGCCTAATTGGAAAATGTGTGACAATCAACCTAAACCTTGGAAGATGAAAGACTTAAAGAACACTTACATATCAGATTGGAAGTGGGCTGATTGGGATACATATTGGGACGCATTATATGATTGGTGGTATACAGGTTACGATTATAATAATGAAGATGACCAAAGTAATTGGGAAGATGAATATAATTATGAAGATGACTATGACATAGACGCAGAATTAGAATTATTATTAGCAAGTTATAATGAAGAAGAATGTTTAAATTATGGATACTATTGGGACAATGCTAAATCAAGTTGTGGTACGGAGTGGGTTGACAATAGTGGTTCAGAAACACAGGTAACTGCTAGTGGAGAAACTTTAAATTATAGTACAGGAGATGTAACTCAAACCTTAACAACAACCAGCGGTGGTGTGTCAACAAGTACCACTTCAACAGGAAGAGTTTCTACATTAAATAATGACTTTGACGCAGATGTTGATACCTCCGTTAGTGGGTACTCAATCATAAATAGATATAATGATAATCATAGAGCTTATTTAAAAATTGAAACTGCTGATGAGGCAGATGTTCAAATTTTACAAGATAAGGAAGCACAACACATTGATATTGGCAGTAGTTCCAGCCAAGAAAATATAACTATTATACAAACGGATTAGGATATGCCAATAGAAAACAATCACACTCAATTAAAAGTAGATATAGCTTCTATAAAAAAAGATATAAAGAACTCCAGAGATATACATATTAGAATAGATAATGCGATTGAAAAGCTTACAGATGTTGCAACAAGTATTAAACAAATGTTGGCTGTACACGAAGAAAAAATATCACAGCAAGAAGCTGCAGATAAAGCTTTGTATGAATTAGTTGAAAGTAGAAGAGCTGAAACTGAAAATACTATTAAAGAAGTACATAGTAGAATCTCTACTACCTCAAAAGAATTAAAAGAATTAATCTACTTATCGGAACAAAAATTAATGATAGAAATTAGGTCTATGAAAAATGGTTTAACAGATAGAGTAGGTGTATTAGAAAAATGGAGATATTTGATTATTGGAGGTTGTATTATATTAGGCTTAGCAATATCTGGAAATTTTGAATTACTATTTAAACACTTTGGTGGTTAATGATTGGCGATATTATTGTCACTTTAATTTTTTTGATACCTATATTATTAATGATATGGTGTTATTACGAAATCTTTAAAGGATAAATGAAACTACTTGTTAATATAATTTTATTTGTTCTAACTTGCATTGCATTATTTCTTATGATACAATGGGGATATAATTGGTATACAGGAGTATGGATATGATAACAGAAATTTTGTTTGCTCTTATAGTTATTTGCTATATTACCTGGGTTATATACGATATAAGAAAGAAATAATATGTTGTTTTGGTTCTTCCTTTTTGTTGCTATTTCAGTTTTGATAGGTGTTATAGTTGCAGGCTTAGGTCATTGACAAATTACCAAAATTTGATATAATAGAATCTATAAATTATGAGTACATATATTGATTTAGATTATATTAACAGAATATCACCAAGATTACAAAAGTTCAAAAAGAAACGGGAGTATCTATTTAATTTTAGATGTCCAGTTTGTGGGGACTCTAAAAAATCAAAGTCCAAAGCCAGAGCATATTTGTATAGAGTTAAAACAGATATGTTTTTTAAGTGCCACAATTGTAGCGCTTCAAATAATCTTGCTAATTTTATCAAGTTGATTGACACTACTATCCATAGTCAATATATTTTGGATAGATTTAAAGGTGGCAAACCAAAACTTGAAAAAAGTATTTTAGATAAATTCAAAGATACAACCAAAGCTAGATTAAAAACTACGCCTCTACATAAACTAAAAGCGTTTAGCGATATAGATGATAAACATCCTGCTAAACAATATTTAATAAAAAGAAAGATACCTGAAAAGTATTTTTCAAAACTATTTTTATGCGACAGGTTCCAAGAGTATGTAAATACTATAAGACCAGGGACATACAGCGAACTAAATAAGAAGTATGAACACCCACGCCTAATCATTCCTTTCTATGATGTAAACCACGAAGTATTTGCATTACAAGGTAGAGCGTTTGGTAAAGAGATACCAAAATACATTACATTAAAGTTAGATAATAGTAAGCAAAAAATATTTGGTTTAGACCGTGCGGACATAAGAAAAAGATTATACATAGTAGAGGGTCCAATAGACTCACTATTCATAGATAATTGTATTGCTGCTGCTGGTGCAGATATACATATGACATTTGTTAGTCATAATGATGTCGTATTTGTTTTTGATAATGAATCTCGTAATAAAGAAATTATAAACAGGATGTACCAGGTCATTGATAAGAATTTTAAAATTGTTATCTGGCCTAACCATATTAAGGAAAAGGATATTAACGAAATGATAATGAGTGGAAAATCCAAAGAGGACATCCAATATATTATTAATCAAAATACCTATTCAGGTTTATCAGCACTTACACAATTAAATACATACAAACGGATATAAGGAGGAGACGCTATGGTGTCAGCGCAAGGCATTGAAGTCATTAAACGAAACGGAAGAAAAAAAGAGGCACTAGACATATCAAAGATCCACGATATGGTTGAACACGCTTGTGAGGATATAAAAGGTGTATCATCTTCCCAAGTTGAAATGAATAGTGGTTTACAATTTTATAATAATATTACCACCGATGAAATCCAAAAAATAATTACCAAATCAGCTGCTGATTTAATCTCTTTAGACACACCAAATTATACTTATGTTGCTGCCCGATTATTATTATTCAGTTTAAGAAAAAATTTATTTCATAAGTTATGGGACCATCCCCATTTTTATGACCAAGTTAAAAAATTAGTTGACTTAAAATTATATGACTCACAAATAATGAAAGATTACGACCGTAGAGATTTTGACCGAATGGAGTATTGGTTAAAGCACGACCGTGATTATGATTTTACCTATGCCGGTTTACGACAAGTCATTGACAAGTACCTAGTACAAGATAGAAGTACAGGACAAATATTTGAAACGCCACAATTTATGTATATGATGATTGCGGCTACATTATTTTCAAAGTATCCAAAAAATACAAGATTGATTTATGTTAAAAAATATTATGACGCCATTTCTCAATTTAAAATTAATATTCCTACACCAGTTATGGCTGGTGTTAGGACTCCTATGCGACAATATGCTAGTTGTGTTTTAGTTGATGTGGCAGATACCTTACCTAGTATATTTTCTAGTGATATGGTTATTGGATTTTATACTGCTCAAAGAGCAGGGATTGGAATTAATGCAGGAAGAATAAGAGCAATTAATTCAAAAATTCGTAGTGGTGAAATACAACATACAGGAGTAATTCCTTTTCTTAAAAAATTTGAAGCTACGGTTAAGTCTTGTACTCAAAATGGAGTAAGAGGAGGTTGTGCTACGGTACACTTCCCTATTTGGCACAAAGAAATAGAAGATATAATTGTATTAAAAAATAATAAAGGAACACAGGATAATAGAGTTAGACAATTAGATTATTCAATTCAATTATCCAAGTTGTTTTATGAACGGTTTATTAATAATGAAGATATAACATTATTTTCACCACACGAAGTTAATGGTCTCTATGACGCATTTGGTACACCAGCATTTGATAAGATGTATACCGATTATGAAAAGAAATATCCAAATGCTAGAAGAATTAAAGCACAGGATTTATTCTTTGACATATTAAAAGAAAGAGCAGAAACAGGTCGTATTTACATTATGAATATTGACCATACTAATTCACACTCTTCCTTTAAAGATAAAGTTAGTATGTCTAATTTATGCCAAGAGATTACCTTACCTACTGATCCCATAAGCCACATTGATGGTGAAGGTGAGATTGCTTTATGTATTTTATCAGCAATTAATGTGGGTAAAATAAATTACGAAGAAGAATTAGAACCGCTGTGTGATTTAATTGTAAGGTCGTTAGATGAAATTATAGACCATCAAAGATATCCTGTTAAGGCAGCTGAAGCTTCAACGAAAGCAAGACGAAGTTTGGGTGTTGGGTATATAGGTCTTGCTCATTATCTTGCAAAAAATAAAGTATCATATGAAGATAAGAAGGCGTGGAAATTAGTTGATAAATTAACTGAAGCATTCCAATATTATCTTTTACAGGCAAGTGTTAATTTAGCAAAAGAAAAAGGACCGTGTGATTATTTTCATAAGACAAAATATGCAGATGGTATTCTACCTATTGATACTTACAAACCAGAACTAAATGAAATTGTAGATAGAAAATTTACAATGGATTGGGAGAAGTTAAGAGAAAATATTAAAGAACACGGATTAAGAAATAGTACATTGTCAGCACAAATGCCTAGTGAATCTTCATCGGTTGTATCAAATGAAACAAATGGTATTGAACCACCAAGAGATTATCTATCCGTAAAGAAATCTAAAAAAGGTCCTTTAAAACAAATAGTACCTGAATATGTTAGATTGAAAAACTTTTATACATTACTATGGGATATGAAATCAAACGAAGGTTATATAAACATAGTAGCATTAATGCAAAAATATTTTGACCAGGCCATATCAGGCAATTGGTCATACAATCCAGAACATTATGAAAATAATGAAGTGCCATTATCTATAATGGCAAAAGATTTATTAACAACATATAAGTATGGATGGAAGACAAGTTATTATCAGAATACATATGATAGTAAGAAAGACTATGATGAACCAGCACATCCAATTGCAGTAGAAGAAGTGCCAGATTCATTGGTAGAAAATCAACCAGTAGAAACAGAGGACGAGGATTGCGAATCTTGTGTAATATAATATGGCTTTTTTGGCAGCAAATGTACCGCACATAGAGGTACTAGTAAAAAAACAATACCTTTATGACCTAGAAAAGGGACACGGAGAATTTGTCCCAGGCATATGGTGTACGGCAAAGAGTATTCAAGGCAGGGCATTATATTTTGAAACATATCTTTATGAATCAGGTGCGTTATATGATAAACTTCCTATTTCAGCATTCGTCTGGAAGAAAACTAAAGAAGATTTAACATTACCAGAATTACAATTATGGGATTGTTTTGATTATGATATTACCGTTATTGAGAAACAATTAATTAGTGGAAATAGATGTAAGTATTTAACACCTAGTAAAAAAATGTATTCAGGAAATTATATGTTTAGTATTGATAGTTGCTGTTCAACAAATAAAGAAAACAATGTAGGGTATAGTGAAGTACCAAGTCAACATAAATCATTTAACATATTAAAATTAGATAATGGACACTTTGCAGCTCAACCAAACAATAGAGTTTTGTTTTTTGATAAATCATTAACACCAAGTGTACCTGTCAAACCAGACTTCAAAGTATCTACTAGGGATTTTAGTGTAGATAATGTTGACAAATGGACTGCTGGAGATGATGATAGTTTTTTTTATAAATTAAAAGAGAATGGTAATGAGTAAACTAGATTTTGGACCTACAAAGAAAGACCACGGCTGGTTCTATTATATTTGGAACTGGAAAACTTATGTGTTCTATGCGTTATTAATTGTTGGTTCAATAGTTGCATTTATAGACCAAGGTATAACAGGAGCCATTGCAGTAGTTGTTTGTTTATATATTTTAAAATTGATAGGTAAATTATTTTAATGATAAAAAAAATAGTTATTTCTTTAATGGCACTTTTTATAGTTGCTATGATTGCTTTATCTTTCTATGGTAATGCTGCTAAAGCTATTGATGGCCAATTAAAACTATTAATGTTTCATAGTAAGACTTGTTCTTTTTGTAAAGCATTTATGAAAGAAGTTGCTTATGATTATGACAATAAAGAATTACCTTTAATTATTATTGACGCACATAATCAACCTGATTGGTTCAAAGAGGCAATGAAAGAAAATAGAATTAAACCTATCTATGGAACACCAACCTTTATTATATGGAATGGTAGAAAAGAATTAACAAGACTAATAGGTTATTATAATAGAGAAAAATTTTATGAAAGATTGAAAGGGATATATGCAAAAAATAATTAAAATGAAAAAGAAAATTAAAGATGATAGAGGTCCTATGGATTTAACCAGACAAGTTGATGAACTAAAGAAAGAGAATATTAGATTGAAAAAGAAATTAAAAGAATCTATAGCACATAACAAAATGATGTATAATTTTCCATAAGATGAGATTAGATACTGAAATAAAATTAAATTACGAAGATGTTTTATTAAAACCTAAACGCTCTACATTATCAAGTAGGCGTGATGTTGAAATGGAACGAGAGTTTGTATTCAGAAATTCTCAATTAAAATATAAATGTCTACCAATTATAGCATCCAATATGGATGGTGTGGGTACATTTAGTATGGCAAAAGTATTACAAGAATATAAAATGATGACCGTGATTACAAAAACTACAACACCAGACAAATGGAAAGAAGCAGTTGGTAAAGGATTAAAATTAGAGTATCTTTCTATATGTACAGGCACAGGTAAGTTGTGGGATAAAGACGCTGAAGATTATAATACAATGCAACAAGTATTAAAATCATATCCTGATATAAAATTTATTACTATTGATGTTGCAAATGGTTATCATATTAACTTTGTAGATTTTGTTAAGAAAGTTAGGGATGAATTTCCTGATAGAACTATCATAGCAGGTAATGTAGTCACCGCAGAAATGGTAGAAGAATTATTAATACACGGTGCAGATGTTGTTAAGATAGGTATAGGACCAGGGTCTGTATGTACAACAAGAACAATGACAGGAGTTGGAGTGCCTCAATTTAGTGCTGTAATGGAATGTGCTGACGCTGCTAATGGAGTTGGAGGTCATATAGTTGCAGATGGAGGTTGTACAGAACCAGGAGATATTGCTAAAGCATTTGGTGGGGGTGCTCACTTTGTAATGTTAGGAGGAATGTTAGCAGGACATAATGAATCCGAAGTTGCAGTTATAGATGGCAAGAGAGAATTTTATGGTATGAGTTCCGATAGAGCAAGACAGATACACGGTAAAAGAAAAGATGGTTATAGAGGTAACGAAGGACGAGCAGTTGTATTACCTGATAGAGGACCTGTGAAAGAAACTTTAGATGATATATTAGGAGGCGTAAGATCCAGTTGTACATATATAGGTGCCAGAAGATTAAAAGATGTTCCTAAATGTGCAAGTTTTGTAAGAACAAATACTTTACTTAATAAGGCGTATGAAAAATATGACATCTAAAAAAAATATGAATAGTAATAGAACGCCAAGAAGAATAGACCGTAATGCAGGTGGGCGTAAGAAGGGAATCATAGCAAGTATGATGAAAAAATATTACCCTATAAAAAATGAAGAAGATTATAATAGAATGAAAAAGTTATTCGCAGACCCAATGGATAAAAATAAATGAGAACCGTATTCAATAAAGAAAAAATAGATTTCACAAAACAACCAATGTTCTTTGGAGAAGATTTAGCAGTACAAAGATATGATACATTTAAGTATCCTATATTTGACAAACTATCTCAACAACAATTAGGTTATTTTTGGAGACCAGAAGAAGTATCTTTACAAAAAGATAGAAATGATTATAATGAATTAACTGCTGAACAGAAATTTATATTTACATCTAATTTAAAATATCAAACAATGCTTGATAGTGTACAAGGTAGAGGACCTGCGTTAGCATTTTTACCTTTATGTAGTTTACCAGAATTAGAAAGTTGTTTAATTGCGTGGGACTTTATGGAGACAATTCATAGTAGAAGTTATACATACATTATTAAAAATTTATATCCAAATCCTACTAATGTTTTTGATACAATTTTAACAGATGAAAAGATAGAGAAAAGAGCAGCTGCGGTTACACAAACTTATGATGACCTTATTAGTGCAGGTATGAAATGGCAATTAGATAAAGGTAAAGATTTAACAGAATTAAGAAAAAAAATAGACTTAAAAGAATTAAAAAGAAAATTCTATTTGGCAATGATTAATGTTAATATATTAGAAGGCTTAAGATTTTATGTTTCATTTGCTTGTAGTTTTGCATTTGGAGAATTAAGATTGATGGAAGGTTCTGCTAAAATATTATCATTGATTGCTAGGGATGAAAACTTACACTTGGCAATATCTCAAAAGATAATTCAAACATATAGAGATTTTGAAAAAGATAAAGAAATGTTGCAAGTTATGAAAGAGTCAGAAAAAGAAGTATATAAAATGTATGATGAAGCTGTAGAACAAGAAAAGACTTGGGCAACTTATTTGTTTTCTAAAGGTTCTATGATAGGTTTATCAGAAAAATTATTGCATAAGTATGTTGAATATATTGCTAACAAGCGTATGAGAGCAATAGGATTAGAAATGAAATACGAACAATCAACAGCAACGAATCCTTTACCTTGGACAGACCATTGGTTAAGTAGTCGTCAACTACAAAATGCACCACAAGAAACTGAAATAGAAAGTTATGTAGTGGGTGGCATTAAACAAGATGTAGAAAAGGATCAGTTTAAAACTTTTAAATTATAATGACTAACAAGAAGATTAAATGTGGCTCTTGCGAGGCAGACTATATATTAAAGTACGAAGAAGAATTATATCCTATTCAATGTCCCTTTTGTGGATTTGAATATGTGGATAATGATGATGATGAGATAGAAGAAAAGGAAAGTGAACATAAAGATGATGAGGAAGACAATTGGAATTGATTATAGTTTAACAACTCCAGCGATATGTGTATGTAATGGCGAATTTGAATTTAAAAATTGTAAATTTTATTACCTTACTAATGTTAATAAGTATTCAGGTGATTGGATTAAAGAAGATACTCTTGGCGTTAGACAACCAGGTGAGTTTAATCATTGGATAATTAATGGCAGATTACATTTACCCTATACCACCCAGGTACAAAGACACGACCAAATTTCCAATTGGGCGTTTGATATTGTTGGTGATTCTATTGACAATATTTTTATAGAAGGTTATAGTTATGGCAGTAAAGGACTTGTATTTAATTTAGCAGAAAATATGGGAACATTAAAACATAAACTTTATAAAGCAAATAAAGATGTTAGAATAATTGTCCCAGGAGTTATAAAGAAACTTGCTACTGGTAAAGGTAATGCAAATAAATTAAAAATGTATGAGCAATTTGTAAAAGACACAGGTATTGATTTGATGAAAAAATTTGAACAAGATAAATTAAATAATCCGGTTACGGATATAGTTGATTCTTTTTATGTTGCAAAGGCAGGGTACTATGGTGCTAAAAGCACAAAATAAAGTTGAAGGTTTTGAAACCGTTGAAGTGCCTTTAAAAGATATACATATTTTAGTAGATCCTAATTCACCACATCACGGAGTTAAATATAAAGCCTGTGCTGAAAGTTTAGAAAAAGGAATGCGATGGCCAATAATATTAAGTACATATGAAACATATTGGAAAAAAGAAAAGTTATGGCCTAAACATACAAAGGAAGGTTATGGAGTGACCAATGGTAACAAAAGAGTTTTGTGGGCGATAGATAATGATTATAAGATGATTGATTCAATTATAGTTAAGAGTAAACAAGAAAGAGATAAGGTTAATAAATCAACCTATATTTTCTTTAAGGAGTATCCGTAATGGAATATAAAATATTAATACTAGCATATTTAATTGGTAATAGTCCAATAGAAACACAAACAACATTTCAAATGGAACAGACTTATGGTAGTATGAAAGAGTGTAAACAAGAATTGTTATTACAAAGTAGAGATAATGGAACTTATGATGTAATGTGGGAGTTTGTAGTAGATAATCAATTTAAATGGGATTGGTTGGCTGCAGGATGTAAAAATGATGAAACAGGTGAAGAATTTATCCTTGAACCTACTTACCCAAAAGGTAAACCATTAGAGTTAGAAGGAATAGATTTGGGGATTAATGGTTTGAGTGTATGATAAAAATAGTTAGTCTTGGAACTTCCAATACTATATCTGCTATTGAACAAGCAATAAGAAATTGGGGACAAGAATTTAAGTTTTCACTTTATAGAATTTTAGAAACACAAAATAAAGTTTTATCACCAAAAGATGTATCTAATATAAAAAATTGTGACGCTTATTTGATTGATGGAACTTGGGGTAGTACAAATCCTGATAGACAAAAATATAAAACTGCTGATGTTGAAAGAACCAAATATGGAGTCCTTATAGAAGATAAATTTGTTAGAAGTGCTTGGATGGAATACACTAATACTCAAGCAAATCTTTTATCTAAACAATATAATAAACCATTATTGGTTACGGAGAGTGCTACATTAAGTAGGATTAAATGTAATCATATTGACACTTGGTATAAGAGAACAGGACCAAGATATTATCGTATGAGTTTAGGACATTGGACTTATGGTAAAGGTAAATGGTGTCAAGTAAAAGATGATAGTAGATTAAATAATTTAATAGCACTTACAAAACAATTTCACCAAGATATAAAATTAGATAATATCTATAATCATCAATGGAAAAATAATAAAGATGGTGCAGTTTTAATTGTGCCAGGTTTAGAATATGATCCTACAAGTACCGTACCAGTAGAAATTTTTATTCAACAAAGTGTCAAAGAGATTAGAAAAATTACACAAAGAAAAATTTTAATTAAACCACATCCAAAAAGTAAAATTGATATTAAAAAATTAGTTAAAGGTGTTGAAGTTGTGCCAAGTGAAACTAATTTTAATAAAATTAAAGATAGAATTTATTGTGCTATAATATCAGAAAGTACAAGTATATTTCAATTGATTAATTTAGGCATACCTTGTATTACTTCAAAGTATAGTTTTGGATATGATATATCACTTTCAGATATAAGTAAATTGGAAAATTTATATTTAGCAAGTAGTGAAGAAGTTTATGAATGGTATAAAAGAATATCATATACAGAATTTACAGATGAAGAATTTGGTACTAGAACTATCTTACCTTACATAAAGGAATTATTAGATGAGTAGTTTACCATCCCATTTAGGAGGACATAAGAGTAGAACACATATAGATGTAGGTGTGTTGAAATTTGCTAGAGATAAATTAAAAGTTAAATCAATGTTAGATATAGGTTGTGGTCCAGGTGGTCAAGTATATGAGGCACAAAAATTAGGTTTAAATGTATTGGGAGTTGATGGAGATTTTACTTTGTTAAGAGAGCAACCTGAACTATTTGTGACCCACGATTTTACTAAAGGAAAATTAGAAGTAGATAGTCATTTAGCTTTAATTAAAAATTATGATATGATATGGTGTTGTGAATTTGTAGAACATATTAAAGAGAAGTACATAGATAATTGGATGAGTTTAACGCAAAAAGGTAAGTATGTTTTTATGACTTATTCAGACATTGGTAAGTTAGGACATTATCACGTTAATTGTCAACCGTTAGAGTATTGGTTAAAGTTATATGACAAGTATGGTTTTAAATATAGTGAAGAATTAACAAATGAAGCTAAAGAAGTTAGTACAATGGGAAGAGAATTTTGGAAAGATAATGGACTAGTATTTGAAAGGAAACAATTATGAAATATCCATTAGCGTGTGATACTTGGGACAATAAAGAATTAGAAGCAATACAATCAGTTATAAAGAGTGGTCGTTATACAATGGGACCAAAAGTTAAACAATTTGAAAAAGAATTTGCTAAATTTTTTAGATGTACAGACGCTGTTATGGTTAATAGTGGCTCATCTGCCAATCTATTAATGATAGCATTATTAAAATTAAAATATAAAAAAGGTGGTAATATTATAGTGCCTGCTGTTTCTTGGTCAACAACATTTTTTCCATTACAACAATATGGATTTAAATTAAATTTTGTAGATGTAGATAAAGAAACTTTAAATATAGACCCTAATAAAGTTAGAGAAGCAATTAATGAGGATACGTGTGCTATATTTGCAGTTAATCTTTTAGGTAACTCCTGTGATTATTATTCATTATATCATATTGCAAGGGAACACAACCTTATATTATTAGAGGACAATTGTGAAAGTTTAGGTGCAAAGACATACAATTATGAATATTGTGGAACATTTGGAACAATGGGTAGTTTTTCATTTTTCTTTTCACATCATTTACAAACAATGGAAGGTGGTATGATTGCTTGTAGAGATAAAGATGACGCAGATTATTTAAGGTCATTAAGAGCACACGGTTGGTGTAGAGATTTACCAGATGATAATAAGATTTATAAAAAGACAGGTGATAATTTTAAAGATAGTTTTACCTTTGTGACCCCAGGTTATAGTGTAAGACCTTTAGAAATGAGTGGAGCAATTGGTAGTGTTCAACTTAAAAAATGGCCGAAGATGGAAGAACAAAGAAGAAAGAATGCACAACTCTTTCAATATAAGTTTGAAGAATTTCCAGGTATAGAATTACAGAAAGAAATAGGACAATCTAGTTGGTTTGGGTTTTCTATTTTATTAACAAATCAATTGAAAGGTAAAAGAGATAGTGTTGTTAAAGCACTTACAGAAAATGGAGTAGAGTGTAGACCTATTGTTGCAGGTAATTTTATGAGAAATCCTGTGATTGATTATTTAGATTATTATGAAAATGGAAGTTATCCAAACGCAAATTATATACACGACAACGGATTGTTTATAGGAAATGATATAAGAGATTTAAGAGATAACATTGACGAAGTATATACAATTATTAAGGAGATAAAATGAAACGAGCATTGATAACTGGTATAACTGGACAAGACGGCGCCTATCTTGCTAAGTTATTATTAGAAAAAGGATATAAAGTATTTGGTGGACAAAGACGAAGTACATCACCAAAACATTGGCGACTAGATGAAATGGGTATTACAGACCAAATAGAGTTTGTTGAACTTGATGTTATAGACCAAGCAAATATAAGAAGAGCAATAGAAGAAACTAAACCAGATGAAGTGTATAATTTAGCTGCACAATCATTTGTATGGTTATCATTTAAACAACCAGAACTTGCTACTTTAATTGACGCTATGGGTTGTTTAAGAATATTAGAAAGTATAAGACAAGTTAATCCTAAAATAAAATTCTATCAAGCAAGTACGAGTGAAATGTATGGAAAAGTATTTGAAACTCCACAATCAGAAACAACAAAATTTTGGCCTAGAAGTCCTTATGGTGTTGCAAAACTATATGCTCATCATATAACAATTAATTATAGAGAGGCGTATGATATGTTTGCTTGTTGTGGTATATTATTTAACCACGAGAGTGCTCATAGAGGAGAAGATTTTGTAACCAGAAAAATATCAAAAGGTTTAGCATTGTGGCAAAGAGAAGGCACACCAATTGTGTTAGGAAATTTAAATGCAAAAAGAGATTGGGGACACGCTGAAGATTTTGTTAGAGGTATGTGGCAAATGCTACAACACGATAAACCAGATGATTATGTTTTAGCAACAGGTGTAATTCATAATGTAAAACAATTTGCAGATATGGCTTTAGACTATCAAAAGATAGACCATTATTGGAAAGACAATGAGTGTTTTACAACTGGCATTAATCAATTAATTATTACTACTGATAAGAAACATTTAAGACCTGCTGAGGTAGATGTATTACAAGGGGATGCTAGTAAGGCAAGAGAAGTATTAGGTTGGGAACATAAACACAATGTAGAAAGTTTAATGAAGGAGATGGTAGACGCTGATAGAAAAAGATACGAGTAGGAAAGCCGCAATGTTTTTCTCTCTATGTGCTATTTATATAAATGATATTCTTTACAACATATAATAAAAAATTATTTGATGAGTATGCTCACCGATTAATCGAAACATATCAATCAACACAACAAACTTTACCAATGTATGTTTTTGTTGAAGATAACATTGATGATTTTCCTAAAATCCCTAATGTTACCTATGTAAATTTATTTCTTAAAGAACCTGAATGCCACGGATTTGTTGAAAGACATAAGAAACTTGTCCCAGCACATTATTTGAAAGACGCAGTAAAATTTTGTTATAAAGTATTTGCACAATCAGCAGCTAGAGAATTTGGAGATAAACTTTATTATGTAGATAGTGATTGTGTTTTTGTAAAACAAATACCTGATACTTGGTTTAAAGAGTGTTTACCAGATGATACATTTTTAACATTTTATGATAGACCTGGCAATGAAACACCTAATTATACAGAAACAGGTTTCCTTGCGTTTGATAATACAAAGAAAGTAAGTAATGATTTTTTTAACGCATATAAAGATTGGTACATAAGTGATAGAATTTATAAATTGAAATTTTTTACAGATTGCCACGCATTGGATGCTACAAGAGAAATGTTCCATCATTATCCTGATTATAAAGAAAAGAAATTGGGTGATGGTAAAATAGGTCATATTATGGCAAGAGATAAATTTATAAACGAATATATTGACCATAGAAAAGGTCCTAGAAAAGCTGAAAAACATAGTCCTGAATGGAGACGAAGAAATGGTTGAAGCGTTTTTAACAAGACCTACAACAGATAGAGTATTAGAAGCATTTGTTAAAAGTGCAGGAGGAATATGTCATCAACCTTTAGACTCTCGGGAAATAGATAAAATTGTAAGTAAGAAATGGCCTACTTTTGAAGAAGAAAAATTAAAGCACGGTTGGGCACAATCACCTTGCGTTATGTTTGGAATTTTAAGAGGCACAGATAAAATAATAAAAGAGTGTGATAAAAGAAAACATCCTTATTATTATTTTGACCACGCATATATTTACAAAGGACAGAAGCACGGATATCATCCTGTATTTGATGATAGAATATACCGTATTGTAAAAAGTGCTCAATCATTAACTTATATTGATGAACTTGATGATGTTGATAGAGCAAGAGTTAAATTATTAAAAGAGATATTTCCTGTTTCTACAAAAAAATGGAAAAAAGAAGGAGGTCATATATTGTTAGTGCCACCGTCTTTATATATGAAAAGATATTATGATTTAAATGTTATCTTACCAGAGTTTTCTGTAGAACAAGGAGTAAAAGTCCACCGAAAAACAGATATACAAGGTACGGATAAACTTAAAAGGTTATACATTGATTTTAAAAAAACTAATTATGATAACGACCATTTTTGGGAACAAGATATAATAAAAGAACTTAAAAAATATACTGATAGGGAAATTAGAGTTAGATATAAAGATAATAAAAATACTTTTAGCCAAGATTTGGAAGGTGCGTGGGCAATTGTATCTTCTCAATCAACAGCAGCTATAGATTCGTTAAGAGAAGGTATACCATCTTTTTGTGAATCAACCTCTTGTGCTTTGCCTATGTCATTAACAGATTTAAGTAAAATTGAAACTCCATTTTATCCTGATAATAGAGAAGAATGGATTGATAGTTTAATTGCAAATGAATATACACTTACAGAAATTGGAAATGGGTTTGCGTGGAATAGGTTGAAGAATAAATGATAAAAGTTTTTATAGGATATGATACGAAAGAAAAAGTAGCATTTAATGTACTTTCATATAGTATAATAAAAAATAGTACAAGACCTGTTTCTATTACTCCAGTTAATTTAAAAAATATAAAAGATAATTTTACAAGAGAACGAAGTAATATAGAATCAACAGAATTTAGTTTTAGTAGATTTATTGTTCCACATTTATGTAATTATAAAGGATGGGCATTATTTTTAGATTGCGACCAATTGATGTTTACTGACATTGCAGAACTTTGGCGATTAAGGGATGAACGTTATGCTGTGCAAGTATGTAAGCACGATTATGTACCTAGAAAAGAACAGAAATTTTTAGGGCAAGTACAAACAAAATATGCAAAGAAAAATTGGTCAAGTTTTATGTTAATGAATTGTGATAAGTGTACAGCACTAACACCTGATTATGTTAATAGTGCAAGTGGACTTCAATTACATCAATTCAAATGGTTAGAAGGTGACCATATGATAGGTGAGTTACCATTAGAGTGGAATTGGTTAGTTGGAGAATATGATAAAAAAGATAATGTGCATAATGTACATTTTACTGAAGGAGGACCTTGGTTTGTAGATTATTTAAATTGTGATTATTCAGCTGAATGGCATAAGTTAAAAGAAGAAACTACACAAACTAATTTAATAAAATGAGTAAAAAACCTAAACTAGATTTTGGACCTACAAAGAAAGACCACGGCTGGTTCTATTATGTTTGGAACTGGAAAACTTATGTGTTCTATGCGTTATTAATTGTTGGTTCAATACTTGCATTTATAGACCAAGGTATAACAGGCACTCTTTCTGTTATAGGTATATTGTATGGACTTAAATTGTTAGGTAAATTATTTTAATGAGTAAGATTAAAGAAATATTAGAAGATATAAGAAAAGTTAGAAATGATTTAGTAGCACAATCTAATCCTCATTTCCAAGCCCTTACAAATATCATTTATAAGTGGGAAACTAAATTGGCTACAGAAACAAGTCCTTGTACTTGTGGTAGGTCTCCAACTGGTAATTGTATAGGTTGGCATAAATTAACGGAAGAACAATATCAAATTAAAAAAAGTAAATATGATTCAAGGATTTGAAACTAGAGAAGTTACTGATACCGTTGTTAGAGCATTTGTAGAAGGTGCAAAGGGAACATTACATAAAAGAAGTGGACCTAGTGTAGGACAATATGAGAAAACACATTGGCCAACATATAGAAATCTTGTAGATAAACCTGTATGTGTTTTTGGTATATTAAGAGGCACAGGAGATTTAATTACACAATGTCAACAGATGAAACATACTTTTTATTATTTTGACCACGCTTATTATTTTAAAGAACAGAAACACGCTGTAAATAAAATATTAGGAGATAGAGTATACCGATTAACAAAGAATGCTTTATCTTTAAACTATGTTGACAAATTAAATGAAGAAGATTATAATAGAATAAATAAAATTAAGAAGCATATAAAAATAAAAGAACGAAAAAAGAATGGTGAGTATATATTAGTTTTACCACCTTCGGACCATATTAAAATATATTATTTGTTAGGGTCTAATAGTTGGGAAAATAAAGTGATTGAAAATATAAAAAAATATACTGATAGATATATTAAAATAAGAGTTAAAGGTTCATCTACTCCATTAATAGAAGATTTGAAAAATGCTTACGCTGTTGTAACTTTTCAATCAACAGCAGCTGTTGACGCAGTATTAGAAGGTGTGCCTTCTTTTTGTGATACGATATCCTGTGCAAATCCAGTATCTTATAATTTAGATGAATTTGATAAACTTGAAGATCCACATCCAATAGATGATGTTAGAGAACGATGGATAGATAGTTTATTAGCTAATCAATATACTATGGAAGAATTGAGAAATGGGTTTGCGTGGAATAGATTAAAAGGAGAATTTGCAATAGATGGAAATTGGTAAATATTGGGATGATTTTTATGCGTGGGTTAAAGGTTCAAAATTAGTTGAACTAGATAGTGTTAATGTAGCAGATGATCCAGTTAGACCTGAACTAGATAATAAATTTAGAACAGGTCAAGGAAGAAAGATATTTGGTTTAAAATGGAAAGAAGAAATTGAAGGAGTTGTATGTTTAGCATTTACAAACGAAATCCCAAAGACGGTAAAAGAATTAGAATTATTAAGTAAGGATGCTCATATGCAAGGTAGTATGAGAGCAAATCAAATAGGAACGATAGCAGTTGCATATACTTTATGGTCTCTTAAAAGAGGTGCAGGTAAAAAACTTATGAAAGAATTACAGGCTCATATTAAAGGTTTACCTCATATAAAACAATTGATAACTCTATCTCCATTGACACCTGTAGCAACACATTACCATATAAGAAATGGGGCGAAGTTAGTAAGTATTAATCCTACTACACAAAATTTTGAATATAAGATATGAAATATTTGTTATTGTTATATGTATTTTTATTAATGTATATAATATTTGTAGTTTATATGACTACTAATCATATTAATTTTTTTGGAGCATTTAACTGATAAAGAAAGAAAGGAAAGACGAAAAGCACTATGAGCTTATTTTTGAGAAAGATGATTGTCAAGCTAAGAATGTGGTACGCTGATGTAAGAGGACATCACGGACACCGTTGGGATTACGAACCATCAGAGCATTACTTTGGTAGACATAAGAGAAAAAATAAAGACAAATAATATATGTTAATAACACATAAGATTAACTGGGATAGGTGCCTCTCACATCAAATTTGGCCTGCTATAGAAAAAGGTTGGACAGATGAAGATAGAAAGATACACTTTTTTTGGGGACTAGCTGGAAAGAATCAGCAAGAGATTGAAAAGTGTATTGAGAATAAAGAAGAATGGTGGTATGTAGATGTTGGTTATTTAACTGAACCTATCACTAGATATCCTGAGCCTAAAATCCACAATAAAGATAGAACTTATTTTAGAATAGTTAAAGGTGATTTACATACAAGACGATTTACAGCAGGTAGAAAAATTGGTGATAGATTAAGAAAATTAGAAGATAATAAATTAGATGTTAGATTTAAAGGATGGAGTCCAGGACAACATATATTGATATGTCCATCATCACCTACGGTGACAATGAGAGTTAATAAGATGACCCAGGAAGAATGGGTTGAAGCTGTAAAAGAAGAATTAATAAAATATACAGATAGAGAAATAAGAGTAAGAAATAAACCAAGACCAGATAATCAATGGTGGAATACTGATATAAAAGATGACTTAAAAGATTGTCATTGCTTGGTTACAAATATGAGTTTAGCGTCTATTGACGCAATATTAAATTATGTGCCTGTGATAGCAGATGGTGGTAATGTAGCGTGGCCAGTATCAAGTAGAGATCCAAAGTTTATAGAGAAACCTATGAAACCTGGAAGAAAGACTATTGAAGAATGGTTAAAATTTATTGCTGAACATCAATTTACATTATCAGAAATTGAAGATGGTACAGCATATAGAACTTTGATGTATCAATATGAATAATATTATTTGTACTCATTTAGGAAGTAAGTATGGAGATGAGTATGTTAAAATACTCTATAATATGGTTGAGCGAAATACAAAACTACCTTTTAAATTTTATTGTTTATCAGATAGAGAGTCTTATGGGACTGATTATAAAGATAAGATAAACATATTGAGAAGGCCTACAGCACCTAAAGGAGAACTTGCCCTACGAGCTTGGTGGGCAAAGTTATACTATTTTCATCCAGAACTAGGGATTAAGGGATTAACATTATCATTAGATTTAGATATATTAATACAAAAAAATATTGATGAAATTTTTACATATATTAAACCAAATGAATTTGGGTGTATTAGAGATTTCGGACAACCAGAAATTCTCATTAATTCAAGTGTGATGTTATTTTATCCTGAAAATCAGACTAGTATATGGACTGAATATATGTTAAATCGACCTACTTGGATACACGCTCACGGAGACCAAAATATCATAACAGATTTAAAATACAATGATTCTAAAACCAAGTTTATGCCAGATGAATGGACTTATTCATTTAAATGGCCTGAACGAGGTAAGGTAGTAAAGTTTCAAAAGTATAGACCTAATTTATATCCTAGAAAAGAAGGACCTATATTTTGTGTTTTTCACGGATTCCCAAATCCATCGGATGCTAAGAAATTACAGAACCAACCAGAATTTAAGTGGATTGAAAAAGTCTGGTATTAGTCAATTTCCCCCCTATACAATCAGACGCAGATAGTCTTTAAACACACCCAGGCGGCGGCTATGGGCGTTTAAATCAGACGAATCGCAGACGATTATGTAAATACCGTAGATTCTATGCGATTTTTACGGCAAAAAACACTTAAAAAAGAGAACAAAACGAGAACACTAGTCCAAAAAACCCAGTAAAATCAACGCTTTTTTGTGCTTGACTTTGTTGATAAATGATGATAGCGTAGCAGTAGATATTGAGAAATACACTATGAAAATTACAGACAAAATGACAATTTCAGAATTAAAAGATTTAAAAGAAAAATCTAAAAATACAATGCACCTAGTTTATGGTGCCGAACACTATGATGACGAGGAAAAGTACGATCCAATTTTTATGTCTTGGCATACTATCTATAGAAATATGGATATTGACCTTAACAAAAAGGCAAAATTGGAATCTTTATTTCCTAAAATTAAAACTTATTTAGATAAGCACTATAAAGGTGCTGCTAATTTTACAGGTAATACAAAATTAGAAATAGTTTTTGGAGAAGATTATTATTATACTTTTGGAGATGAATACGATTTAAATTCAAAAGAAGATGACTATATGTGTTTATATAATGATTATGGACAAACCGTAAGTGGTAGACAATTCTTCAAAAAAGATTATAAACCAGAATTAACTAAAAATTATACATTTTATTAAAACAAGGAGGAATATATTATGAGTAAAGTTGATACAGATGTTTTTGTGAATAAAGAAGATTTAGGCAAAAACTTATACAGAAAAAAAACTTATTACACACTTTGCATTGAACAAGATGTTTTGGCAAAGAATAAGGACGAAGCAGATACCTTGCTTTCAGATAACGGTGGAATTAACCACGACAAAATCAATAAAGATTTAACAGACGCTAACAACGGTGTTGAAACTTATATGGTAGACGCTAACTATACAGATTCAGATACAACCCAATTTATAGGAAAAGTTGTTTATGATGATTATGATGGCTTAGAAAATGCCAAAGAAAACGGAGATGTTGAAATAGACACTTGGGCATTGGAAGATGATGTGATTAATGATAAAGGTGAAGTTGTATCCGCAGTTGACAATGCTGTCGCTGTTGGACAATCACTAAAAAAAGAACAAGAGGAAAATAAATTAACAGATAGTCCTTTAGATGATTTAGAAAAAATAGTTAATAGTAGATAATTATGAAAACAATTAATGTTGAACTAAAAAAGAAAACTATACAATCAGCATACAATCAAGTGAAGATGTTGAGTGATTTAGATTTTCCTAACTTTCAAAAAGGAGAACCTTTATACAATTTAATTATGGAAATTAAGAAAGATATAAAAAAACAAAACAAAGACAAAGTAGTATTGTGGAAAGAATTATTAGATTTCTGGCCATTATCTATTGTAGTACCTACAATGCTAATATTAATATTAACGGCTAATTTATGGCAATAGGAGGACACACAATGTCAAATAAAAACGGAAATGTAGTAGTCAAAGGATTAAACATCAATGGCTTTACAAATAAAGTAGATATTTTAACAAGTATCAAAGAAAACATATCAGATAGTAATTTTTTAAATGCTACAGATATGCTAGAACAATTAATAAAGTTTGAAGAAAAAGAACTTTATGGAACTAAAGAAGAAGCAGAAGTTGATAATATGCTTGAACTTGCTAACGAAATGTCAATGGGAAAATAATGTTATACGCTGACAAAGTAATGGTAAGTGGAACTTACAAAAAATTAAAAACAATGGGTGATGACCTTATTAGGTTATACAAATCACCCAATTGTGAATTATCATTGGCAAAAGGTATACCGATGGCGTGGTTAAAACTTTTATATCAATATTCTAAAAAGGTAAGTCCTTTAAGATTCAGATATAGAGGTAAATCAAAACCAAATTATCGTAGACCTGGCGCTTATGTGAATAAGGAATTTGCAGATAGTTTTGCTATCTATGAAAGATTATATGGAAGTGGCTATAGAAACTAAAATGAATAATGGATATTTTGCCGTTGCATTGGATAAAGAATCTTGCAATGTTGCAAAGCGAAATGCTCAATATGATGTTGTAGTTGGAGACCATATTACACTTGCATATAAACCAAATAATAAAACTTTTAAAAAGTTGAATAAATTGTGTGGTAAAAAAGTTGAAGTATATATTAATGAAATGAGAGCAAATGAGAATATACAGGCATATTGGGTTAGTAATATGTATTTAACTCCAAATATAAAATTAAAAAGAGTTGATAAAGGACCAGCCCATATTACAATATCACATAGAAAAGGTTTTAAATCTGGTGACGCAAATAGTATGTTTAAAAGACCTGCTTTCAAAGAAGAAAGATTGGGTATGTTAGAAGGAAGAGTGAAATGGATTCCATTTAAGGAGAAAATATAATGAAAAAAAGAAACAAATTTGAAAGAAAATTAGATGAATATAACCATACAATGGAATTAATTAGAACGGTTGTTCCATTTGCAGTATTGGTTTTACAATTAATAATATTATGGAAGGTAATATAATGATAGAATATTTTAAATTTATAGAAGAACTAAAAAACATTAAAAAAGATTTAAACGATTTACCTGCTAGACGATTAAAATTAATTGATTTAGCAATTGACAAATATGAAAAATTAATTAAAGAATTTGAGGAACATTTATCAAAGGAAGAAGCGAAGTATATGAAACGCCACGAAGATGAATTAATGGAAGAGGCATTAAACCCTTTAGGTAAATATAAATTAGTTGAAGATGGAAATAATGAAGATGTTAATAATCCAGACTATGAAAAATATGCTGGAAGATTTGGTAAATCTGTTAAAGAATGGAAAAAAGAAAATAAAGTATTAGCATCCAAATTACCATTTTTAAGGAAGACGATTAAGGATGCCTAAAACAATATTTTTAAATCCAGAACAATTATTTTGGAGACGAGTATCTAATTTAGAGAAAGCTATGAATAATGCTACAAATTGGGAGTTTAAAGCATTGTTTAAAAATAAGTTGATGGAACTTATGAAAAAACTCCCTAAAAGGATGGTAAATTAATTATGGATATGTTATTATTAATTGTAATAATTTTATTACTAGGGTATGCAATTGCTACCGTAGGAGATATGAAACAAATTATAAAGTCTATGCAATTTCACTTGAAAAAAATTAATGAAATATGCGACAATATAATCAACAAAAAAGATAAGGGAGGAAAATAGTTTATGAGAAAACTATTGACAATAATCGCTTTATCAGCGTTTCTTTCAGGTGTTGCTTATGCAGAACCTAAAGGTAATGTAATTGCTGATAAAATAAATGCTGTTGGTGCTTTTGTTAACTCGGAGATTGAAAAAACAAAAGAATTCCAAAAGAAAAATTGGGCGATGATGAAAACAGATATTACAAAGCTGTTTCAAAAAATAGGGTTAGTCAAATAATGACTGCCGATTTTGTTTATACTAGTGCCAATGATGGCACTAGTTTAATTAGACCTGTATCTGCCCGAGCAGAAACTTGGTTTAAGGATAACAATATAATGAAGAAAGTAATAGACAATACCGAAGATTTCTATGTGATAAAATCCGTAGATGGACCAGATATTTGTAAGAAAATTAGAGATTCTGGTATGGATTTCACTAGTTAAAGTATGTTTATTATGTGTTCAATATGTGTCTATAATGTGTTTATATAAGATATATAGGGGCTTGACAATATTGAATTTTTATGATAGGATGGATACAATATAATAAGAAAGTGAGAGAATAATATATTATGCAATCAAAGGAACAAATCTACGAGGATTTTCAGAAATTAAAATCAAATAAAGCAAAGGTGAAATACCTTGAAGGACATAGGGATGCTGCTAAAGCACACCCTAACCATTATAGTCATTTAGATATTAATTGGGATAATTTAATAACTGCTTGGAGTGATAAAAATCCAAGAGACCATTTTTACAAAAAAGTATTCGGAAGAACTTTTAAAGAACAACAGGCATATGAAGAAAGAATTGCCGAAAAAGAGGAGAAAGATGTTGGCGACAGAACCAAAAGCGTTGATAAAGTGCTTAAGTAGTATTTTAATCGCTGGCGTTTTACTCACAAATTGTGCTAGTAAGAACGGCATAAAATCTCATAGTGGCGAAGTATTAGGTGCCTTTCAAGCAGGAGGTCTTTGTGCTGGGGTAGTTGATAGTCCCGAAGCCGTTGCGGCTTGTGCTATGACAGGTGCTGTTTATGGGGCAAATGAAATATGGAATTCAGATTTTAATACTCATAAATCATATTTTGTGGATCATTTAATTGGGGCACCAAATAATCCGAGTATTACTACTTGGTATAATCCAAATACAAAAAATTCAGGAATTATTAAAACAACAAGGACATTTTATAGAGGACCATTAAAATGTAGAACTTGGGAAAGTACGATTGATATTACACCGTCTTTTCCTTTAAATTGGATTGGTTCACCTATAAGAAATACGAATACAGGAACTGCTTGTATAATGCCTGATGGTAGAGTGGAGATATTACAATGAGGAATTTTTGGATTGCATTTATAATATGTTTTATACTTGCATTTATTTTATTAGGATGTGCAAATAAACCTGAACCTAAACAAACAGAATTAAAAGGATGGGGACATAGTTTATTTGAGGCATTAAAAGGAGAATTTAAGGGACAAGGTAATGTTAAAGATGGTGATGAAAAAGAATGGAATCTAATACCGAGATTTAAATTTTTAAACAAAGGAAATGATTATGAAATTTAGTACATATATTAAATTGATGATGACTTTTATTTTAAGTATTATAATATTAGTCTTTTGGAGTGCTAATAAAGCGAAAGCTTGTGTTGATTGTGATTTAAATAAAGAAGTATTTGATTCAATCAAAAAAGGTGAGGTTAAAGTTATTACAGGAATAGATAATGGATCCTTTGAGATAGATACAGGTAATGAAGTTTTGAATATTAAAAAAGTTAAGTTGAATACTAAAGATAAAAATATTTTAAAGAGTGATGTGCAAGAGCGTTGGGTTACTCCAGATGGACAATGGTGTTTTGTTACCATTGTTATAAGACAAACCGAAGAAGATGAAATTATTAAAAGAGAAGAATTGCATTGCTCAGATACGAAATATGGTTTAACATATAAACAAGAAATTGAAGAATTGAAATTACAAATAGAATTAGAGAAGGCCAAGAAACCAGGTTACTGGGAATTATTTGCGGAATTCTACTATACGGATGACAATGTACCGTTGTATTGCAGGAAATATGCAAAACCAAAATCATTGTTTAAAAAGCCAGGTGATGTATGTTTATCGCCTGACGGTAAATGGGAGGTAATAAATTAGATTATGTTTAGTTTGATAAAATCTATATTTACATTAGGGACCATCTGGATTTTGATTGCATTCAGTTGGAATCCTGCAACAAACTTTGTTGAAAAACATCAGCTTGTTGACAAAACAAAGCAATCAGTATATAATATAATAGGGAAGGTGAAAAATAATGTCAAAAAGTAAGATATTAAAATACACAATGATACTATTAGCTACTTTAATGTTGACTAATTGTGCAAATAAAACTTATACAATTAAGCAAGAAAAGAATAAAGTAATTAATAAAGTACCTGCGTGGTATATGGCAGACATCGCTGAGAAAAAGGCGTGTGATAAAAAGACTTTTGGTAAAACTAAAAGTAAGCAATGTATATACGGCGTTGGAACATCTGTATCCCCTAGTTTAGAACTTGCGATTGAGAAGGCAAAGCTTGTAGCGAAAGCTGAATTGGCCGACATCATCAAAGGTGAAATGAATAAGAAAGCAAAAATATTCATAACTGAATTGGGTAAGACACATACGAAAACCGTAGTGTCGGATGTAGAAACCGTGTTGGTAAATATCATTGATAGTACACCTGTGAGAGGTTATGAAGTATTTGCTCAGGAGGTAACTATGACGAAAAATGGTTACTACCGTGCGTGGATAGGTTTAAGACTACCTCTAGGCGAGTTTAACAAAATGTATAACTACGCTGTAATAGATGTTGTGGATGCTTTTGAGCTTAAGAAAAAAGCAACAGAAGCATATGAGTCTATTGAACAGGAAACAGACAATGGAAGCACAAATTAATAATATAATTGTGTACACAAAAAATAATTGTATTTATTGCAATAAGGCTAAGGCCTTGCTAAAAGGCCTTGGTTATTCTTTTAAGGAAAAGAATTTTGAAACAGAATTTAAAAACATAGAGGAACTATTTAAAGAATTAGGCAAAACCGTTCGGGCAATGCCACAAATAAAAATAAACGGAGATTTAATAGGCGGATATAATCAATTAGTAGAATATTTTGAAAAACAAAAATTGGTAAATTTTAGAGGCGAAATATTATAATTGTTTATGAACGAACAAAGTTTAGGAAGTATGGCTGAAGATAATAATAATCAGGACAATAAAAAACCACATATGAAAGATAATGTAGTATTCTTTCCATTTCATAGAATAAAAGATTTGAATAAAGCAAGAAGTAAAATTGATCCTAAAACTGAAAAACAGATTAAACAAATACATAACCAAATATATGTTCAACAATGTGTTGATGATATTTGTACCGTGATAATGAGATATTTACACGAAGAAAAAGTCCAATTACAAAATCCTATATTGATGAAAGATTTTAAACTAGTAAATGAATCTATTAAGAGTATGCTTGCTAGATATGTGGGTAACAAACATAATTTACAAAAAATTGTGGACAAGTGTGTTGTGTCCCATAAAAAAGGAAAGGCTCTATTCAATTTTGTTATTGATTATGAGAACTTACCTTTAAAATGAATTCCATAAAGCACTTTGGAATATGTGTATGGTCAAAGGTATCACCATACATATCAAACTTAACAAGATACCTAAATTAAAGAAGGAGAAATTTTATAATGAGAAAATTATTTAATTTTATACTTGGACCAGATAAACTTGTAAAAGTAAAATCTGTTCAAAGAACTGCTGTAAAAGGCAGAAAAAGAATGTCTAAAAGAACAAAGGTTATGAACCTTTTATCTAAAGGCGTTGATGTTTCTTGGAAAACTTTAAGAAACAGATTCGATTTAACATCACCAAGAGCGTTGGTTGATACTTTAAGAGCGGAAGGTAATATGATATATATTAACAAGTCTGCTAAAGGTACATCTTACAGACTTGGCACACCGACTAAAGCAATTGTCGCTGCTGGAATCAAAAAATTGTATGGTACTCCGTACTCATACCACAATGCGTAATAACGCATAAATAGTTTTGTGGGGCGGCGAACGCTAGCGGTAGTAACCGCCCCCAAAAGTTAAAGAAAAAGAATTATGGCATACGAAGTGAAAAATAAATTTAAAGATAGTGAAATTTCAGAAAATAAGGTTGCTGCCTTAACACAAAGACAATCATACTCAGCTGAAATTAACGAAGAACAAGGCGAAGGCGGTGGCCTTAATGCAGGATATGATGTAGTTGAAGCTGCGTGTATATATGCGAACCAACAAGGACGCCTAAATAATAAAGAGTATGGTAAAGATTTCATTTTTAAGACAACCGGAAATGATAATGATGGTAATGAAACTATCATATTTGAAAAAAAGAAGGAGAACAAATAGTTATGGCTAATACAACAGCAGCTTTGAATAATTTACAAACAGCAGGCTCTAGTGCTCCATTGATTAGTGAAATACTAACAAAAGTGAATAATGCAAAAGACAAACCTAAAAAGGTTGCCGTTTTGCGTGAAAACGATAGTCAACCTTTAAGACAGATTCTTAAAGGAGCATTTGACCCAAAAATCAAATGGGACTTACCAGAAGGCACCCCACCTTATTCGGAAAATGACGCCCCAGCTGGTACGGAACATACCACACTATACACAGAAGCAAGAAGATTATATTACTTTGTGGATGGTGCAGCTACTTTATCAAAGACTAAAAAAGAAACTATGTTTATTCAGATGTTAGAATCTCTACACGCTGATGACGCAAAAGTCCTAATTGCAGTTAAGGAAAAGACTCTTAACAAAGTATATAAAGGATTAACAGCGGAATGTGTAAAAGAAGCATTTGATTGGAACGATTCATATACAAGAAATAAGTAGAAATTAGAATTATAGGGACGAGAACAAATAGAGAACATTTGTCTTGTCCCTATCAAAAAACCTAGTGTTTATGCGAAGGAATAATGCTTGCAATATGTACTAGAATCTGATAGCTTGGAGTAAGAAAGTGAGAGAAATAAATATATTATGAAAAAGACAAAAACATTGATAATCGGATTCTTTATTGCCTACTTTTGGGTATGTGCTTTAATCAATCCATTTAATCCTTGGGATAAGGCTCAGGCTAATGACCAATTAACAGGTCATATTATCACCGAGGTTGTAAAAGGTAATCAGGAAGAAATGTTGAAAGTCCTTGAAAAAGAACTTGAAACACTTGCTTACAATTATACAATTGAGTTGACGCAAATACTACAGAAGAATTTGCCAAACATTTTAGATTTTATTGCTGCTGATTTAAGAATAAAAGCAGATGAAATTAGAAAGTGTGAGGAGTTGAAGGGAAGTTCCAATGGATGTATTTAGTGTCATTTACGAAGCGCTTCAAATTATATATGCTATAATCCCTAAAGATTTGTTTATAATCATACTGGGATGTTTGTTAGTTGGTTTATTTTATACTTACAAGGGGGAGAATAAGTGAAAAAAATTACTAAAAAATTTAAATTAAGAGTTAAGAAAAAACTTAAAAATGAAACTGCTAATATTAGTAGGCAGTACATTACCAAATATTCGGATATTAAAAAGTATTTTAGAATACTTAATGACGCTATTTTTGATGGTATGTTGGATGCCTTCAATGATATTAAGATTAAAAATTTAAGATGTAAAGGTGAAGTGGTACAATATGAATGGGCAAGAAAAGGAACTAGAGTTTACCATTTACATATGTTACCAAAATACAAGAATAAAAAAGAATTTTTAGATACATTGGCTCACGAAATGATCCATTTGTATCAAATGAATTTAAAAGGAGATACAGGCAACCATAATGCGTTGTTTTATTCATTTAGACCAAAATTAAATTATGTTGGACTTGATATTTAATAATATCAGTTTTTGTTATGAAAGAAATAATTGAAAAAAATTTTATTGATGATTTTGTGAAAGATAATATTCGTAAAGGTATTAAAATCATATATGATACAGCACAAGGGTCCCACCCACAAAGAAAGTGCTATTATACAGGATACTTACATAAAGATATCCTAGACAATTTCCCAGGCAGAACTAGTAAAAAAATATTTAAAGGTTATAAAGAACTATTAAAGGATAGAACATTAATATTCACACAAAAAAGATTTGATAAAGAATCGTATGATTATTATGTACAAAAAATAAATGCCCAATAATAAAAAAGAAGTATTAAAGATATTAGAAAATAATAAAATTACAAATTTTCATACTCCAGAAGAGCAAATTAAAATGAAATTAAATGAAGCAAAAAAAATAAACTATGATGGTAAGACCTATACTTTTTATAGGGACGAAGATGGACATATTCATCCAGAAGGTGAAGATTATGAATCGGCAGAATATTTAATTAAGAATAGAGATACCGTAGTTTGGTATATTGCAAAAAAGATGAAATGGGAATTGCCAAAAAAAGAAATTTGCGTAATGTGTGATAGAGAAGTTAAACCAGAGAATTTAAAAAAATATAGAAAGATTGTGGAGAAATATGATTTATAATAAATCTATAAAAGTTGAAACTTTAGAATCACAAAAAGAAGAATTAGAATCATCTATGCAATCTTCTAGGCACCAAGAGTATGTTAGAAAAGAAATGGATAAGATTAGAGCAGAAGGTGTAATGAAGGAAGAAAGTATATCCGATACACACAAAATTATTAAAGAAGCTGAGAGAAGGGTAAATAATGATAAAGTTAAATAAAGGACAAAAAGATATATTGAATAAATTGATTCAAGGTAAAGGTCAGTTTATTACAAAAAGAATTAAGAAAGAAGAAACAGACGGTAATGTATTAGCAGATGTTGTTAAATTATATTTGCACGGTTTGTTAACCTTTCAAAGAGAATATGATATACCTTATGTTGGTCCAGCAAATGAACATAAAGTTAGATATAAATGGTATGTTATTACAATTCATAAAAATAAAACAATAAAAGATATAAAGGATGTGTTAAGTGGGAAACAAAAAAAATAAAGAATTTGATTGGGAAAAATTGTTAAATACTTCGTGGAAATATTTAAAGATTTTCTTTGCTGTATTAATAGTAGGAACTATTATATTTGGTGCAGGAACTTTCTATCCAAATCAGCTTACTACTAAAAGAATTAATACACAATTAGAACTTTATTATATAGATAAAATAAAAGATTTGGAATTAAGAGAACCATCTTTTGAGTATTCTACAGATGTTCAATTTGTTAAGGCAATGCACAAATGTATTGATTATATAAATTTTACTTTAGAACCAAATAAGAGAATACCTTATGAACTTATTACAGCACAAGCAGCTTTAGAGTCTGGTTGGGGTATGAGTAGATTTGCTAAAGAGGCAAATAATTTATATGGTATAAGAACTTGGGATAAAGAAGGTAAGTATCTATTACCAACAGGTATTGAGAAATGGCCTGGTTGGGGAGTTAGAATATTTACTTCCAAATGCCAATCAGTAAAAGAATATATTAGGATTTTAAATGAGCATCCTGCATATTCAGATTTTAGAGCATTAAGAACTCAAACTATGGATCCGATTAAGTTAGTTAAAACTTTAACCAAGTTTTCTACAACGGACGATTATGCAGACCGAGTAATTAAAATAATTGTAAAGGTTAGAAAATTAGAAAATGTTGTTGCAACAGATAAAAAAGTTGAACAATGATATTATCAATAATATACATCCTATTGATATATCTTTTAGTAGTAGGGATGTTGGTGATGTGGAATAAGGAGAAATAATGGATTTAGTACACGGACTAATATTAGGAAGTTTAGGCATTATATTAACCATAATAGGTTTTGGTGTTGCTTTATATTTTGGTAGTAAGGAAAAGAAGGAAGTAAAATACGAAGATTTATCTTCCGTACAAAAATCATTATGGGACTTATTTGATAGAAAGAAATAATATGAGCGAAAAAAATGGAAACAAAGATAGTCAATTAGATAATTGTTATCAAAAAATGTTTCGGTTTATGATTGAGCAAGGGTTTAAATTTGAATGGCAAATTATAGCAGCCACTATGATTGCGATTGCATTAAGGCTGTATAAAACGGTTTTAGATCCACAAGGCTATGATGAAATGATGGAAAGTATCAAAGAGTCTATGGATAAAATTGAACCTTATGAAGATAAGACCTTACATTAAGAATAAATAATAATATGTTTTTAGCAATTATAACATTACTATCAGCAATATCTATATCAGTAATAGCCGCAGGTTATTCTATTATAGGTTTGGCAACACTATTTGCAGGAGCAAAGGTGGCCATTATTGCTATGGGTTCTGTATTAGAAGTAGGTAAATTAATTGCCGCTTCTTGGTTATATCGGAATTGGAATAGTAATTTACTCCCCAGGTCAATTAAATGGTACTTAACTTCATCGGTTATAGTATTAGTATTTGTAACCAGTATGGGTATCTTTGGATTTTTATCTAAAGCACACCTAGACCAAGTTAGACCATCGGGAAATAATGCAGTACAAGTTGCTCTAATAGATAAACAAATAGACCAACAACAAATAATTATAGATAGAAACGAGTCTGTATTGGATCAATTAGACCGTGTAATGGAAGTTTATATTGAAAATGAAAGAGTTAGTAAAGGCCTTTCAGAAAGAAAAAAACAGAAAAAAGAAAGAGAATTATTAAATAATGAAATAAAAATTGCAATGAATACTATTGCTGAACTTTCAGTACAAAAAAGTAATTTAGAAATTGAACAATTAAAAATTGAGGCAGATGTAGGTCCACTTAAATATGTTGCAGAATTAATATATGGAGATAAGGCTGAGGACCATTTTGATAAAGCAGTAAGAATTATAATTATAGTTTTAATTTTTGTATTTGACCCATTGGCAGTATTGTTGTTAATTGCTGCTAATATTTCATTTAAACAAAGGGCAATGCACAAAAATTTATCTAAAGAAAATGAAAAACAAACTTTAGAAGATAAAATTGAAAGACAAGGTATTAGATTAAGAAGATTAAAAGCACAGGAAAAAGATTACAAAACCTTTGTAGAAAAATTAGGTGCTAAAGAATTATCAGAATTGGATCCAGATGAGATTCGTTTAAAATTGAATCAAATAGTGGATTGGAATGACAAAAAGGTGAAGGAAGAACAATAAATTTGACGCTTGACTCAAGGTTAAAAACTTGATATAATGGAGAGTACATTATGAATATTTTTTATTTAGACAAAAACCCCGAAATAGCAGCTCAATATGCGTGTGATAAACATTGCGTAAAAATGATATTAGAAACTGCTCAATTGTTGTCAACAGCACATAGAGTTTTAGATGGTAGAGATTTACAGATGAACTCTTTATTAGAAGAAAAAACAATGTACAAGGCAACACATATAAATCATCCATCAGCAAAATGGGTGCGTGAAAGTGCTTATAATTACAGATGGTTATATTTGTATTTTTGTGCTTTAAATGAAGAATATAAATTAAGATATAAAAAAGATAAAAACCATTTATCTTTTGCTAAATTGAAGGACTTATTACATAACCCTCCAATGAAAGCACCTGTAAATAAAATAGGTACTGAACCACCAACTTGTATGCCAGATGAATGTAAAATTCCTGGAAATGTTGTTGAGTCATATAGAAAATATTATATAATGAAAAAAAGAAGTTTTGCTACCTGGAAAAGCCCTGCTAAAACACCAGTATGGTTTGAGAACGGTTTGCAACAAAGTGAAAATATTAAATTAGGAGGAGATAAATAGAAGATGTCAGTAAAAGACGCAGTAATAAAAAAATTAGAAGGCGAAGTTGAAGCTATTGAAACAAATATTAAGACTTTTTTAAAAAGTCCAACTCAAGCTGTTCCAGACCATATAAATTATACTGGTACGGTTGAAAAAGAGTTAGAGAAATTGTCTAGTACAAAAGGCAAATTGGTTTCATTAAAAAATATTAAAGAATAATGCCACTATACTCGTTTGAAAATACCAAAACTGGTAAAGAATGGTCGGAGATGATGACCATATCTGATAAGGAAGAATATCTTAAAAATAATACACACATAAAGCAAGCAATAACAAAATTGAATATTGTTGCTGGTGTGTCAGGAATGAGTTATAGACAAGACCAAGGATGGAAAGAGAATTTAAGTAGAATAGCAGAAGCACATCCTAAAAGTGCATTAGCCAAAGAACACGGTAAAAGAAGTATAAAAGAAGTAAGAACTGAAAGAGTTATTAATAAACATAGAAAAATACAAGCAGAAAAGGCAAAGAAATTTGCAAAGTAGAGATTATGCAGAAAATAAATAATATAGTTAATGTTATGAGTGAGCAACTGAAACCCAAAGGTCGTAAACCGGCGCAAAGTAAGTCAATCCACTCCTATAGCATTAATAATTGGGGCAGGTCATACACCGTAACCTCCAATTACAGAATGGCCTGCTCGTCAACAGCGGAGGTCCAATAATGAGAAAAATAATATTAATATTATCACTATTGATTACACTTCCGGCGTGTTCACAATTCGCAATGGTTACTAGTACGAGTAGCTTGGTTGCGAGTAATAATATCTACGCCAAAGTTTATGCTGGGGCTGATATGGTAACAATTATCAGTACAGAAAAATCTATAAAGAAGCACGCTTATAACCATTTGGTTACACCAGCGTTGGTTACATATAAGAAAGTAGAAAATCATATTCCAATACAAACTATATACAAAGAAGGAATGTTTGGTTGGGAATATGTAGAAACAGAATTAGGGAAAAGGAGATAGTTATGGCAGATAAAGGTATACCAGATTTTATGAGAGAATTTGATATGAATATAGATTATGGTTTTACTCCGGTATCACATAAACCTGCAGATCCAAAACCAGGAGTTGATAAAGCAGTAATTGAATCAAAGTTTGAAGGAACAAATATAGAATTATCAAAAGTTAAGTCCGATGTATCAACAATTAAATCTATGATGAACGAGGTAATGCAAATTGTAGCAGAGAAAGATTCTGTTAATAAAGAAATTGCAAGTGCTGATGTTAAGACTAGATTTAAAGATGTTGAGAAAATTGTCCTACCACTATTATACAATTTATCAAAATCGGATGAACCATATATACATTGGCCAAATCGTGGACCAATTATAAGAAGCCAGATTGAGAAAATACTTAAACTTACAAGGGGGTAATTTATGAATCTTCTAAAGAAGATGATTAAAGAGCACAAGCGTATGGATGTAAAAACTAAAGAACTAACTGAAACAAGAAGAAACGATAGGTCAATGACAAGTTGGGTTAACTTAAAGGACCTTAAAAAAATGAAATTAAGAACAAAGGATAAAATAAATGAAATTAAGCAAAAATTTTAGTCTAAAAGAGCTGACTAGAAGCCAAACTGCTGACCGAAAAGGGATTGCAAATAATCCTAATGAGGACCAGATTGATAAGTTGCAGAATTTGTGTGAAATGGTATTACAGCCTGTTAGGGACCATTTTAAACAAGTTGTATCTGTATCATCTGGATTTAGGTCACCAGAATTATGCGTTGCAATTGGCTCAAGTGTTAATTCACAGCACGCCAAAGGGGAAGCGGCTGACTTTGAAATTACAGGAGTGCCAAACAAACAATTGGCAGATTACATTTATAAACATTTGGATTTTGACCAATTGATATTGGAGTATCATAATCCAGAGGAAGCGAATAGTGGATGGGTCCATTGTTCATATAAGAATACAAATAATAGAAAAGAATATTTAAGAGCATTTAGGGGTCCAGGTGGCAAAACGGTGTATGAAAAGACACATACAGCAGATTGGGAACCTAGTCCTAGTGAAATTATGGATCAATACTCTCAAAAAGGAGTATAGGTCATTGACATATTAGTGATTTGTGATATAATTATAGTATGATTAAATTTAGGAGAATATTATGGCATTTAATTATGTAAAACTTGACGAAACGGTATTACCTAAAGGTTTAGGTGTAAAAGGTAAAAACCAAGATGGTATAAGATATTATACTATTGATGGTATTAATATGCCTTCGGTTACATCTATTTTAGGACAAATACCAGAACGAGCTGCGAAGATACAGGAGTGGAGGGATGCTGTTGGCGACCAAATGGCCAATTACATATCTCGGTCTGCTACAAGTCGTGGTAAAACTCTACATACATTGGTAGAAAATCATTTAAAAAATCAGGACGATAAATCTATTGGTATTACCAAGGTAACACCATTAGGATTATTCAGATTGATTAAACCTTACTTAGCAAGAATAGACAATATACATTGTGTTGAGGAATATCTATGTTCAAAAGAAATAGGTGTTGCAGGACAAGTAGATTGTATTGCTGAATACAAAGGTAAATTATCGGTGATAGATATTAAGTCATCAACAAAGCAAAGAGATAGAGAATACAATTATGGTAACTTCTTACAAACTGCTGCTTACGCAAAAATGTTTGAAGAACTTTATCCAGATAAGAAAATTGAACAAACTATAGTCTTGGCTGCTTGTGAAGATGGCTATGTACAAGAGTGGATACACGAAGAAGCAAAGATGAAAGAACACCAAGAGCTATTCTATAAACACGCAGCTGATTTTTTTAATACGCATAAGGAAAAATTAACACAACCAGAATAAATATATGAGTAATGTTCTCAAAATTTTTAAAAGGTTGTTGGCTCGCATTATTGCTGAGCGTTGTATCGCTGTCTGTAAAGGCAGAGGATTCACAAGGATTTAATCCATATCAGTATGGAATGTACACACAACATTTTCCTGCTGTCTGTGGAGAATATGCGTTTGTTGAGAATTTACTAGAGCAGAAAGGTTTTGTTCCATCTCAAGCTAGTATTGGGAGAGTAGGGGCAAATCCACAAGGAGATCCAGTCTTTTTAATTATGTTATATAGAAATAACGACCAATTATTAATGACAATGGAAACTCCTCAACAACAAGAAAAATGTATTATGTTTTTGACATTTAATACTATAGTAATTCCTAAGGAGGAATAAATGAGTGATGAAATTTTAGGTAATGAACAACTAGAATTATTTCCTAAAGACCTAGACGAACAAGATGAAGCTCAACAAGCGACATTTGAGAACGAACACGATAGAGATTATTCTCCAATGGTGCAAATCTCAATTAAAGAGTACGATAGGTTAAAAGAAAAATCAAACTATATTACCGACCCAAGTCTTATTGCAATTGTAGATAAGATTGAGGAGTTAGTAAGAGCATTAAGAAAACATATAGTTAGAAAATTTTAAAATGAATTTTATGTTGAAGGTTAGATAATAACTAGTGAGGACCTGGGTGCAATTCCCAGCACCTCCACCAATTTAGAACACATTTAGATGTGCTGTAAGGGGGTGAGTTAGATTCGACTACTACTAAAACTAACTGGAGTAAAATAGTAGGGTGCTACTTTAAAGGCCATTTTTAAACGACAACGCAAGTTATCGTATGGCTGCTTAGGCAGACGGAGTGTGGTCCCGACTTGGCAACAGGAACGGGACATAAAAAGGATATTATGTTGACTAGTAAGAAGTTTGCTTTAAAAATTGAAGAAATTGTCAAAGAAAAAAGAATCTCATATATTGACGCTGTAGTTTATTATTGTGAAAAAAATAATATAGACACAGGCACCGTTGGTAACCTAATCAATAAATCATTAAAAGAAAAAATTAAAGGAGAGGCAGAAAATTTAAATTTTCTACCTAAATCAAGCACATTACCGTTATGATAAAAGTTGAAATGATAGATAAAATGGGTAGTGATTTATCAGTAGTAAATGCTGCTAGAGTATCATATGCTAAAGTTAAAAATGAATTTGAAGATAAAGATACAAAACTTATAGGTTATCTTGCTAAACACGGTCATTGGTCACCTTTTGCTCACGCCTCAATATCATTTAGAATTAAAGCACCAGTATTTGTTGCAAGACAATTAGTTAAACATCAAGTAGGATTAAGTTGGAACGAAGTAAGTAGGCGTTATGTATCATATGAGCCCGAACTATATAAGATAGATGAATGGAGAGGTAAACCTGTTAATTCAAAACAAGGTTCGTCTGGAACAATAAAGTTAAGTGAACTTGCTGAAGTAACTTATAGTGAAATGATGGATGGTCTTAAAATTTTATATAATCAATTGTTAAGTGAAGGTGTAGCACCTGAACAAGCAAGAGCAGTATTACCACAATCAATGATGACAGAATGGATATGGTCAGGTACTTTATATGCGTTTGCTAGAGTATGTGATTTAAGATGTAAACCAGATGTACAAAAAGAAACAAGAGAGGTTGCGGAGTTTATAGATAGTTATAGTTTATTTCATTTTCCTATCAGTTGGAACGCATTAAGACCAAGATAATGAATGGATATGAAGCGTATAAATTATATTTGGCAATTAAGTTACACTTCTCTACGGAAGATTATGATTTCATTAAACACAATGGTAAAGTTAATTGTTCACTAGATAGTTTTACTAAAAGGAATGATAAGTATTTCTTTCATAGGTTATCAACAAGATTTAAAGATGAGGAGTTATTAAATTTTTATGTTGCAAATTTTTCAAATAAACCAAAAAGATGGATTGGGGAGTTAATAAGAGAAGATGGTGAGTCTGTATATAGAAAGTGGCAAAAATATAATGAAAGCTTTGCATACAATTTTAGAGCAGATTGCTCTACTATTAATAATGACATTGCTAGGATTGGCGGCCGTTTTGATGATTGGTTCAATGTTCATAATGGACAACATCCAAAGTTGCTACGCTTATATCTTTCAAAACGACTTGGGACAGAAACAATGGTCACCTTTAATAAAATATTATCGTTTATCCCGAATTGGGATAAAAAAATTGCTGAGAAAGTGGTTTGGCCCGAGGTTTCTTTTAGGTTAAAAAAATATTCACCCTTTGTTAAATACAATACAACAAAATGTAAGTTTATAATGAAGGAAATATTTGTGTGAGTAAGTTTGATAACATAGTTATACCAGAAACAAATAGATTATATTCAAGCGAAACTCAATTTGTATATATTGATAGAATATATGGTGGGTTACATAAATCTGACCAGAGGTTAATACAAAAAGATGGAACAACATATAAAGGTAGAATTGATAAGAGGTCAATTAAGTTAAAAGATGGCACACTTGGTATGGTTCATTGTACAGCAGATAACAGATGGTTTGATAGGTGTGGTATGCCAATAGATAAACCTAAAAATTTAATTACTAGAAAGAGCGGTGATGAGTAGAAACCTAGAAGGCATACCTGAAGGTAAATATAAATGCTCTACTTGTAAGCAAGAAAAAGATAGTATCCATTTTCATTGGTATGAAAGTCGCCGACCTAATGGAGGTCTAGGTGATAGAAAAAGAGTTAATGGCTCTTGTAGAGAATGTAGAAATAAATTGGCTGTAGAAACAAACAAATTAAAAAGAGAAATAATACCTCAACACCCTAAACCTGCTTTTGGAGAATTATGTAAGGCTTGTAAAAGACCTGTGTATGCTACCCAAAGTGATATACCAGTAGATGTAAATGGAACTTATCAATGGATGTTTGACCACAATCATAAGACGGTTGAGTTTAGAGGTTGGATTTGTAATCCTTGTAATACAGGTTTTGGTTTACTAGGTGATACTGCTGATTCAGTAAAATTAAGATTGCAGTATTTAATTGAGTCAGAACAAGATGGATAAAGAATTAGAAAAAAAGATTAATGGCACTTGGACTATAAAAGAAATTATAGAAGCAATGAAACGAATATGTCCAGAGGCGTGGGATGAATAGAATTTTTTTAATAGGTAATGGCCAAAGTAGATTACAATTTCCTATTGAGAAGTTAAAAGGTCACGGCAAGATATATGGTTGCAATGCCATTTATAGGGACTATCCAGATTTAATAGATGTATTGACAGGAGTTGACCACGGTATATGCCACGAAATATATCATAGTGGTTATGCTTTAAAGAAACCTTGTTATTTTAGAAATTGGACTAAAGTACCTGTTCATATGTATTCTATGATGGTTGAAGGTATGGCTTCAAAACAAGAAGTTGAAGATATAAAAAAATATGATTTAATTAAATCTAATAACCAAGATGATTCTACTGAATTTGTTATGCACGGCACCAATTTAAAAGGACTAGTTGGTATCATCAAAAAGAATAATCAGATTGATAGACAACAAATTAATAAATCACAATTATATTTGTCCTGGATTAAAGAAGGCGATATGTCATTTGATTTTAGAGATATTGCAGATGGTAAAGACCACGGTTGGGCGTGTGGAGCAACAAGTGGTTTTATTGCTTGTAAAAGAGAGCATCCAGATGAGGTCTATATGATAGGCCACGATTTATATAGTGATACAGATAAGATTAATAACATATATGCCAGTACACAGAATTATACAGCGAAAAACACCCCACCTACCCCAGCAGTTAATTGGGTAGACCAATGGAGAACTCTTATGGGATGGACTCCAGATGTCAAGTTTTACAAGGTCAACCTGGATGGGGCAGATACAAAGACTAACCGACCTTTACCCGAATGGAGTAAGTTGAGCAATATTGAATATATGACACATAGACAGGTGCTTGACAAGTTGGGTATTTCCTGATATAATGGTACATAATGATTACAATACTAGATTATTTAATAGATAAGTTGTCGCAATTTAGACACTTTCTCCGTGAACGAAAATTACCTGTGGAATGTAGAAAACCTTGGGTAGAAGGTTATCGTAGATGGAAGAAATCTTATAAATAATCAAGTGAATTTTATATAATGATACGAAAGAAATAATACTTAAACAAAAATATACACATAGGAGGATATATAAGTTATGAGTACAGCACTTGAACAATTAAAAAGGTCAAAATCTAATTTTGACGCTCTGACAAAAAAGTTAGAGAAATCTATAGATAAAGATCCATCAAAGAAAAGTAATTACCAAGATGACAGATTCTGGAAACCAGAATTAGATAAATCTGGAAATGGTTATGCAGTATTGAGATTTTTACCAGCAATAGAAGGCGAAGATATGCCTTGGGTAAGAGTTTGGAATCACGCATTTCAAGGACCAGGTGGTCAATGGTATATTGAAAATTCTTTGACGACTTTAAACAAAAAAGATCCTGTATCGGAAGAAAACACTAGATTGTGGAATACTGGTATAGAGTCTGATAAGGATATTGCTCGTAAGAGAAAAAGAAAACTACAATATTATTCAAATATTTTAGTTGTTTCTGATCCAAAACATCCAGAACACGAAGGTAAAGTTTTCTTATACAAATTTGGTAAAAAGATATTTGATAAGATAACTGAAAAGATGAATCCGCAGTTTGAAGATGAGAAGGCGTGTAACCCATTTGATTTTTGGGAAGGCGCTAACTTTAAATTAAAGATTCGTAAAGTTGATGGTTTTTGGAACTACGACAAATCAGAATTTGAGCCAGTTGGTAAGATTAAATCTACCGATGCTGAGATTGACAAAGTATGGAAATCTCAATACGCTCTTAAGCCTTTCATTGATCCTAGTAATTTTAAATCTTATGATGAACTCAAAGAGAAACTGAATAAGACACTTACAGGACAAAGAAACACCGAGTCCGTTGCCAATATTGACTTACCAAAAGTCAATGAGACCGCACCAAAGGTAAACGGTACAGCTACTAAAAGTGGTTGGACGGTGACAAAAGATAAAGTAGAAAGCGAATCTGGTGACGGTGATTCTATATCATACTTTAGCAAATTAGCTGAGGACGATTCGTAATCTATCTCTCACACTTTACTTTAAAAGGTACCCGAGTAATCGGGTGCCTTTTTTTTAGCCTAAAATGTTTTTAGATGATGTTCGGTGAGTATAATAAAATTCATATCATTTCTTTGGCACCATTCTTTTGCGTATGCCCATTTGGCCTGATTTTTCTTATACCCCATAATTGCTTTGATGTATTGCCTAGTCTTGCGTAATTTCTTTTTAGGTGGTTTTGTTTGATATGATGGTTTGATTTCAACAATGAACTTTCTTATTGTATTATCAGGTTGTTTTACTTTCATATAAAAGTCTGGGAAGTATCTATGTATTTTATTGTCAATTGAACGATATTTTATCCATATTTCTTCACTACCCCACTCTAGCACTTGTGGTGTTCTATCACAATAGGCCATAAACCTTCTCTCCCAGGAAGAACGATAAATAATATTATTAGGGTCGCCTTTGTATTTTCCTGGGTTTTTAGGTGTAAAAATACCTTTATATGCCATCTTATCCAAGTTAACTAATCTCCCAATCTTTCTCATACTATTATTTATTGCATATAAATATAGATATGGCAAGTATATTTGATACTATCAAACAAAGAGAAGGTTCTTCTACTGGACATATGCGAAAATCTGCCCAATGGTATAGAGCGCAAGTCAGCAAGTTAGCAAGTAATATTACTGCTAGACAATTGATGAAAGATGGTAAATTGACACAACGACCTAGTAGAGGTAAGTTAAGTCTATATGCTTATGACCCTAAATTAAAAGGCACATTACCTTACTATGATATATTTCCATTAGTGTTACCTTTAGACCCAATCAAAGGTGGTTTTATTGGTATGAACTTTCATTATTTGCCACCATTATTAAGGTTTGAAATGTTAGATAAGATGAGTAGATTTGCTACTGATAGAAAATTTGATAAGAAAACAATTTTTGATATAAACTATGATGATGTTAAAAAAATTAGAATTATTAAACCCACTCTTAAAAAATATCTGTGGTCTCATATGAGGTCAGATTTTTTAAGAATAGATTTAGACGAGGCCGCAATTGCAATTATGTTACCTGTTGCTAGATTCAAAAAAGCAAGTGAAGCAGTTGTTTGGTCAGATAGTAGGAATAAAATATAATGGCAATAATTAGAGAACGAATACCTTTACCAGGGAAACTAGGGAAAATATTTGACATAAGACTAGGTCTACCTAGAGATAGAGGCTTTGATCCAGTAAAAGAAGCTAAGCGTTATCACCAAGATAGTCAGCCAAATGAAAATACTAGAATAAACAAAATGAGGTCCTTTTTATCTCAAGCAGAAGGACTTGCTAGACCAAATAGATTTATTGCCGTAGTTAATATTCCACAGGCATTACAAACTGCCGTAGAATCATCACAGGAATTTGTAGAATACACAACACAACAAGCAATGACAAGCTCTTTAAATAATTTAATTAGAGATAGATTGATATGGTTTTGTGATAGTGCTTCTTTACCTGGAAGAAATATAACAGATGAAACAAAAGATATGTTATATGGACCAGAAAGAAAAATTGCTAGAGGTGTTGGCTTTGAAGATTTAACTTTAACATTTTATATGGGACAAACTATGGCTGAAAAAGCATTATTTGAATCTTGGCAGAATTTAGCAATTAACCCTAATACACATAACGCTAATTTTTATGATGAGTATTGTGGTTCGATACAATTATATCCATTAATAGGTGTTAAAAATAATAAATGGGAAGATTATGAATCACCTCAAAGTAAGAAATGGTCGTTAACAGGTATGATTAAAGATAAAGTTTTTGGCAATAAACCTGTTGTTGCAAAAAGAAAAGTAAGTACAGGTGATGATAGAGCAATGGCAATTGCAACGGTTGGTGCTTATTATAATCATTTAACTGAAGCGTGGCCAACAGCTATATCTGCTGTGCCGTTAAGTTATAATACCAACAATGAAATAATGAAATTAACGGTTACTTTTACTTACAGAAAAGCAATAGGTCCTGCTGATGTTGAAGGAGGACTAGGTGTTGATTCATTGCCACAAGGAAAATTAAGACCAGGAGAAGTTTCAATAGGAGAATACCAAAAACGAGGCCAGTTTGGTGGTATTATTGAACAAGCTAAAAAGATTGGAAGAGATGTATTAAACCAAGCGAAAGTAAGATTTCCTTGGGGTAGAATATTTGGTGGTAAAGTGATACCACCATTCTTTTAAACAATGACTATATAATATACTGATAAGGAGGATAAATTATATGGACGAAACAATGACTAATATGACAAATAGGATGCAGTTACCAAAAAACGTGACCCCTACTTATACTTGCGAATTGCCTTCTACTAAACAAGCGGTTAAATATAGACCGTTTCTTGTTAGAGAAGAAAAGATATTGTTAATTGCTTTAGAATCGGAAGATGATAGAGAAATACAAAATGCAGTAGAACAAGTTATACAGAATTGTATATTGGACTCTAACATTAATGTTGGAGAGTTACCGATATTTGATTTTGAATATTTGTTTTTAAAAATAAGAGGCAAAGCAGTAGGAGAGGTTGTGAATTTGAAAGTGAAATGTCCAGATGACGAAAAAGAAGTCGTGGATGTATCACTCAACCTTGAGGAAATTAAGGTTGATTATAATGATAAGCACAAAAAAGAAGTTGATTTTGGAGATGGATATGGAGTTATAATGAGATATCCAACAATTAAAACTTTTAATAATAAAGTTAGTGCTACACAATTGAGTTTTGACTTAATAACAGAATGCATACAAAGTATTTACAAAGGTGATGATGTATTTGATAGAAATAATATTGACAGAAAAGAATTGGAAGAGTGGGTAAACAATTTAACTCAACCACAATTCACAAAGATGTCAGAATTTTTCTCAACAATGCCATCAATGAAACACACTTTGAAATATAAGAACCCTAAATCGGGCAAAGAATTTGAAATGCACCTGAATGGAATCCGTGATTTTTTTCAGTTGCCCTCAACCACGACAGCCTAGAGAATTACTTTAGGGTGAATTTTGCCTTGGTGCAACATCATAAATATTCTCTATCAGAGGTAGAGGATATGGTGCCTTGGGAGAGGGAAATATACCTTGATATGTTGTTGCAACATTTGAAGGAAGAAAAAGAGAAAATGGAAGAACAAAATAGAAAAAGGAGAATGTAATGTTAGAAGATAGTATTACAAAGGCGAAGAAAACAGGTATAGATACCATTAAATTGGTGTGGGAGTTTTTTACAGACGAAATACCACACGTTTTATCTAATTGGAGATTTGTGCCAAGAGCAATGATGTTATTATATTGCTATGCCTTCTATCAAACAATGAACTGGTTTATGGCATTACCAGCACCTAATAACGCACAAGCAGGATTTGTGTCAGTAGTTGTTGGGGCAGGTGCAGCTTGGTTTGGTTTATATGTTAATAGTGGTGGCGTTAAAAAAGCACCGAAGAAAAAGAATACAGAACCGGAGAGATAAAATAAATGGCAAGTTTTGCTAAAATATTAGGGGATCAAAAGAAAGACTTTGGAAATGAGAAGAAAAAGGTACAAATTTCTGAAGCTGCCCAGGAATATGTTCTTCAACATCAAATAGATTTAGGTTACACTCCAGCAGCCTTGAAAGATAGAGGTATCGGTAGAGGTGCCCAAAAGATAGTAAAAGATTTTGAAACTGCTGTGTTTTCAATTTCAGACGCTTCAGGATATGCTGATTTTGCTGATTTTATTAGACAATGGGATACGACCGTTTTAGAAAGTAAAAAAGGTAAGAAATTTAATACCGAAGAAAAGCAATACATTGAAGATATAGTAGGTTCAACAATGACTCAAATTTCAGCTTTGGGTGGTGTTGCATTAAGGTCTACATTTGCCTACGAGAATTTTCTTAAACAATTTAAACCATTAAAATTAGCAGGCTTGATAACTCAAAATGTTCCTATCATAGGTGATATGGTTCAAAGACGAATTGCAAGTATTGAGGCTGGGGAAGAACAGGCTAAACGAGCAGTATTAGAAGGTAAAAGAGAAGAAAAAAGAGAAAGATTAAGAGGCGTAGAAGATACATTAACTGGTGCTGGTGTTACAGACGATTTTGGTGGTCCTGCTACAGGAGGTACTGGTGGTGCCGCTGGTGGTGTTGAAGAATTATTTGACAAACCACAAAAGAAGGCCGATACAACAGCTGCTAAATTTGCAAAATCACTTGTTGGTGCGCCTAAAGTGGGTAGTGAAGAATCAGCAAAAGAAGCTGATGCTGAAAGAGAAGAAAGCCAAGACCTATTTGGAAGAATTGCAGAAAATACAGATTCAATGGTTGAATTATTGGGTGGTGAAGGTGGTGAAGCTAAAAAAACAGGTGGTTTCTTAAAGAGTTTATTTAATGGTGACTTTTTGAAAACCATAACAGGTGGTTTAATCGGAGGTACTGCTGGAGGTTTCATTGCTAAATCTGGTTTAGCAAAATTCGGTGCTAAATTTGCAAAAACATTTGGGAGTAAATTATTTTTAGGTATTACAGGAGTTGTAACCAGTTTATTCCTTGCTATAATGGATGGTATAAAAGGTTCAAAAATGTTTGGTGGTATACCAGGTTTCATAGGAGGTTTTCTAGGAGGCACAGATAAAGGTATTAAAGGTGCATTTGATAATATGGGTAAATGGGCAATTGCAGGTGCAGTTGCTGGATCATTTGTTCCTGTTATAGGTACATTGATTGGGGGACTTATTGGTGCATTAATTGGTGGTATACTAGGATTTATAGGCGGTGAGAGAATTGCTAATGCTGTTAGAGGCATAGGTGATAAAATTTCAGCAATTTATGAAAATCTTAAACAATCATTTGCAGATATAGGTGAGAAGATATGGGGTTGGTTAAAAGATTTACCAGGAAGATATTTAGAGATGATGAAGAAAGTATGGAGTCCTGTAACTTGGTTAATTAAAAAGATGGTTCAAGTAATTAAGATGGTGGTTAATTCAGTTGTAGATAAGATACCTGATTTTGGTATTGATAAATTAGAAAAGTTAAAAGAGAAAATGAAATTTGATATGGATGGTGAAACTTTAGAAAAACCTGATGTATCATTAAAGAATTTAGAAAATTTAGATTTAAAAACGGATGTAGGAGTTGGTGATAACATAGTGGATAGCTCAAGTACAAAAGGATTGGCAATACACGGTGAGTCATCAGCTGTTGTAGCCGCTGCTAAAGATTCAGAAAAAATAGTTTATAACAATGTTAATACTCCAACAACAATTCAGGACAATAAATCAAGTATTACTACCATAGTATCAAGTAAAAATGCTGCTAATGCTGATAGTCCTTGGATAAACAGAGCGTTAATGATGAGAGGATACAGATAATGGCAGGAGATATTAGTAATTATGGAAGAATGAAAAACATTTACAATTATCCAAATGATGTTCAATTCAATGATGGACATTATATCCTATTCAATATTTTTGAAAAGGCAGGTGTTGATTATCATAGACCATTTACCAGAGTAAGTGGAGTAGCACAATCAGCAGGTCAAGCTACGATACAAAAAAATAGTTTTGGTAGTTTAGGTAATAATTTATCTAAAAAGATGAATAGTATATTGCAGAAAGTACAGAATGCTACAGGATATGATAGTAAGAATTTAGCAAAGGTAAACGAATTTTCTTTTGATAGACAAACCACACATAAATCTGGTGCTTTTGCACACAGAGGAAAAGGTGCTAAGAATTTTCATAGAGGATCTATTTGTTTATATACTCCACCAAATGTTAATGTTACCCATAAGGTAAATTATGAAGAAGAAGATATAGGTGGTATTGGAACATTATTTGCAGGTGCTTCAGAAGCCTGGAGAAAAGGAATGGAATCAGGTTGGAAGGCAGGTGTAGGAACAGCAGGTTCAAACGCAGTAGCAATAGCACAACGAGCAGCTGCATTAGCAGGAAGAGTTGGAGGTGCTGGAAGTATGCAACAGGCGATGTTTGGTACCCAAGTCAACAGAAACTTTGCTGATGTTATATTTACTGGTGTTGCTTTTAGGTCATTTACATTTGAGTATTCATTTATGCCAGCAAATAAAAAAGAGGCAAGAGATGTAGCAAATATTGTAGATATGTTTCAATTCTTTTCTTTACCTAATCGGAGACAAGATTCAGCTATGACATATGAATTACCTGCTATATTTGAATTACAATATATGTACTTTAACAAGATTAACAAATATTTACCTAAAACATTAGCATTAGGATTAGAAGATGTGCAAATAAAATATGGTGGGCAAAAGTTTGCAACCTTTAGAGGTGATTCGTATGGTGCTCAACCAGTAAGAACTGATATGACTTTAACATTTAGAGAATTAGAAGTTCCAGATAGACATAGTTTATATGGTACAGCCCACGCCGGTGATGACAACCCACAAACTTTTGATGAGGATTCAGATGATGGAAATGCTGGTAACGATATGCCACCAGGAATGAAGTAGGAGATTTAAATGCAATATTTTGAAGAATATCCAAAAATAGTATATGACCTAGTAGGCAGAGGTGACTATAAAGTGGTCACGGATTTATTGCGTAGAGTCAAAGTTAGAGATGGTGTTAAAAACAATGTATCCTTATTTGACAAATACAATGTAAAAGATGGTGAAACACCTGAACAAGTATCCAACAAATTTTATAATTCAGAGGATTATTGGTGGGTAGTTTTGTTGATGAACAATGTTAAGGACCGATATTATGATTGGCCATTAAGTACCGTCCAATTTCAGAATTATATGAAATCAAAATATGCCAATGCTGACGCCATTAGACATTATGAAATAACCCAAACTAGTGGTCCAACACAAATACAGGACAATAGTCATTTAATAGAGGTACCGAGTACCACTGCTGGTGCAACATCGGTTTCATATAGAGAATATGAAAATAGGTTGCAAGATAAAAAAAGACAAATTAGAATATTATTACCAAGCTACTTGAACACATTTGTCCAAGAGTTTAGCACGAAGATTGGTAATTAATGAAATGTTATGGCAGAAAAAGCTTTACACTACAAAGATAATGATATAAAAGGTCCAGGCGATTTTCGTCTGACCGACATCATATTATATAGCGCAAATGGTGATCCAGTAAATCTTACAGAATTTACCCTATCAATAGAATATTACGAATCCATAGACGCCGCTACCATATCAGGTAAATTACTATTCAGCGACACGCAAGGTATCATTGAAAGAACGCCTATTATTGGTAAAGAATATTTGGAGTTTAAAGCAAGAACTCCTTTACCAGGTTCTGGTGAGATTGATGGTTGGACGCATAGATTTGCTGTTTTCAATGTTAGTCAAAGGGCAGGTATTGGATCAGCAACAGGAGGTCAAGCTCAATTGGTTACATTAGAGTTTACCTCATTAGAAGCCATAAGAAGTGGTAGAACTAGAATCTCTAAAGCATTTGAAGGGTCTTATGACCAGACCGTATATCATATAGTTAATGAACCTTGGGGATTGAATAGTACGAAAAATTTGTTTCTGGAGCCTTGTGGCTTAAATCAAAAATTTGTAGCACCAAACAAAACACCTATTTCTGTTATTGAAGATATAACAGAAAGAGCCATATCAAAGAAATGGTATAAACAACCATCTTATTTCTTTTGGGAAACAACTCAAGGATTTAATTTCAGGTCATTAACCTCAATGTTTCAAAACCTTAAAAATATGTCTCCAATACTGCCTAAATGGAATTATAATTTAGAAACAGCCTATGCTACAATGCCTGTTAAACACGGACTAGAACCTGAGCAGTATATGAGTAGGGTATATGAATACGGATTGAAAAATCATTACAATCAGGTTGAGAATGCTAGGTCTGGTTTGTATGCTAGTAAATTGATTAAACACGATTCGCTGAATAAGACTATTACAGAGCAGGTGTTTAATATTGCTGAGGATTACCACGACTTTCCACATTTAGAGAGTAAGGCTAACCCCCACGTGGATTTCAATATGTCATTTCATCCTAATGTGCCTGCCGATATAGCAGAGGATGGTTATGGAGATAAGAGAAGAACAAGATTCGAATCAGACTATGCTGATGGTAGAATATTCGTGGCAAGTACCACGACAGATATCCACGATGAAAATGTAGGGACAAGCTACCACGCTGATAAGTCAATCCAAAGTAGGGAGTATATCGTTAATAATTTAAACACGGTTGTTATGACAATGGAGGTCCCTGGTAATACATTTTTGAACGCAGGAGACCTTGTCTATTGTTCAATCCCTGCTGGAACCTCAGAATTACACGAAAAGGCAGGGTCCAAACAATACGACCAATTTCTAACAGGTAGATGGCTCATAATGAGTTTAAAACACACTTTTGAACGGCCTACCAAGACACACACAACGGTTTTGACATTAAGTAAAGAAACATACGCATATCCGTTAAGGACATCATTTAAACGACCTCCTGCGTTGAGTAAAGACTCAAATCCTTTTGGTTACAAATCAGACGCAATAGATTTAGAAACAGGCTTAAACTATCAAAGCAAAAAGAATTACAACCTATCTAAATTAGATGGAGTAAAAGAGTATTTGAGTGCTGCTTCAGATATTAAGACTAGTACGGTAGAGAATAAGGCTAAAGACGCTTTAGAGGATGTCAATTCTTCCTTACGCTCAGTAGCCCAAAAACTAGCAGCTGAATTAAAACAAACAGCTGTAAATATGCTTAAGAAATACTTTTAGAATGCTGAAAGTTTTTTTGCGAGAAAGAAAAAAAATTATATGAATAAAACCCTAATAAACAAGGCCACAACACATACTAGGCCGATTGACATAAAGGAATTGAACAATATGAGAGATATGCTCAGAAACACAACAGAAACCTTACAAAACTCTTATATAAGAGAAGGAAATGTAAGGGGGAAAGAATCTATTGCCAGAAAGGCCTTGGTAAGTGAGATGATAGAGTATGGGTCCAGAGATGGTTCAGAGCCTACGCAATATATGAAAACCCATAGATGGCCTAAAGTAGTGCTTACGCACGGCGGCGCCTACGCAGCTTCAATAAATACAGCATTAAATAGGGGACCGAGTGGATTAAATACAGACATTTATCGGCCTGTCCCTGCAACAATAGGGGAGATATTATAGAATGGCCACAAACTTTATAGGCCAAGATGGTTTCATTTGGTTCGTTGGTGTCGTAGAGGACAGAATGGATCCCAAATACGCAGGCCGTGTGAGAGTACGGTGCGTGGGATATCATACGCAGAATAAGACAGACCTGCCGACGGAAGATTTACCTTGGGCGCAGGTCCTTTTACCCATTACTTCATCGGGAATCTCTGGCATTGGCCAAACGCCATTAGGCCTCGTAGAAGGTTCGCATTGCGTGGGCTTTTTTAGGGATGCGCCATACAATCAAGAGCCTGTGATTATCGGGAGTTTCCCTGGCATTCCCAAAGATTTTTCGAATACGGCCAAGGGGTTTAGCGATCCTGAAGGAATTTATCCTAAATACAAAGGAGAGCCTGATACCAATAGATTAGCCGTGAATTGGGGCGATGGTCCAATGACCAAAGAAAACCCCCACGCTTATTTGTCTTTGCGTAGCTTGACTCGTATTACGGGAATCGCCACGGCCGACTTTGACGCACAAACGGCCGCAGATGGTTCGACTATGGCCGCTTCTGATGGCACAACCTGGGATCAACCGGAGTTAGCCTACAAGGCCATTTACCCAAAGAATCACGTTTATCAAACCGAATCAGGCCATATCAAAGAGTATGATGACACGCCTCTATCAGAAAGAATTTACGAGAGCCACGCTACTGGGACCTCGTATGAGTTGGACCCTGCCGGCAATCGAATCGACATTATCAAAGGAAGCTCCTACACCTTAACCAATCTAAACAACCATATTAGTATAGGGGGCAATTCAGACATCACCATAGATGGCCGACATAAAGTCTATATCAACAAAGGAGGCCTTGCTAACAACCATTACGATATACAGGTGGGGCCTAATGCCAGTGTTAATGTACAAGTTGACGCAGGGGATATAAACCTAGTAACTATGGCCGATGGTAACATCAATGTCAATGCCTCAGGTAATTACAATGTGAAGGTAGGCGGCAATTACACAATGACCGTGGCTGGTAATAGAACGATTTCCGTTGATAAGGCCACAACCGATGAAACCCAAGGCGCCGTGATTCACCGAGGTAAACGAATTGACCTTAACCCATAAAACTATTAAAATCGGCTGGGGCTTCTAATCTATAAATGCAATATGAATCTATAAAGATATCCCGGCCTTTTATTATGAAAATTTCTCGGAGAAATTTTTTATGATAACAAGATTGGTCATTCTACTATTACTTGCAATCGCACTATTCCTGGCCTATCAATGGACCTTTAATATGTTGCTAGGGGTTTACGCCTAATGTGGTGGTTTATAAAGGATTTGCTTATTGACACACTCCCTTGGTTATTGTGTTTTATTTTAATATGTGTTATACTAGCGTTGATAATGTGATATTATTAATATAAATATTATTTTAGTATGACCCCTTTGAACAAAAAGCGAAAAGTTCATAGGGTTCTTATTTCTCAAAATTCCAATCGTACATTTTCTGATACAGATTTTATTGTCTATTGTCAAAAGGCTTTGTTTAGCAATGACATATGGCATATTACGATTGAAGATTGGCCTTCGGGTTATTGCGAAGCCTATACAGATACTTTACGCTTACATCATCGCTGGAAGCCTTTAACATTATATTATGAAGCCAAGGGAAATTATATATATGTGTGTAGAACACTCACCAAAGACCCTAAGCTACCTAAGCGCCCACACAGCAAATCTCAACGCAAACGCAATGCAAAAAAACGAAATTCAAATCCCTGGGGTTATCAGCCTCGTAATGGCCTGACTTTATACTATAAAAAGTATATCGAAAAAAATGACGGAAAAAATTCTTTCGCTCTCTCAAGCGAATGGGAGGATGATGATGTTAAGTGTTGAGATTTTTCGGCGTTTCGATTATAAATAATAAGCAATTACATCATCTAATATCAACAATTTAAAATTTAAGTTTATTAAGAATGTGCTTTGGTTTGCTAGGCGTTAAAAACTAGCGGGTAGGGGCGGGCTTAGATTATTACGAAAGGATCATATTATGGTTAAAATGTGGGGACTATGGTTACTCATTTTCAATTTCTATACCGGTAGCTGGGAACCAGCACCTATTAAGGGAGCGGTATGGTTTGAAAAGCAAGAAACTTGTATTGAAGTAATGGCAGAATATAATCGTATGATGATGATGACAAATACCGCTTTTCGTTTTGTTTGTGAAGAACAAGAATTTACAGGTGAAGAAGATAAACCAACAACAGCACCTGACAACAATAAATATAAGAAAAAACCTAATACTAATAAAACTGGGCAATCTATTTAATTGACTTTATGAAGTATTTTTTAATACTTTGGCTAATTACATTGGAGCATCCCCAAGGTATAAACTATTTTTACCTGGATACTTCGTTTGAAAACCAACCAGCGTGCTATAATTATATGTTAAGTAATACGAAAGAAATACAAGCCCAAGTTAATGAGAAATACCCTGGTGGCTTTATTGATGATATTGATTGTATGGATGAATTATGGGTAGACCTTAATAAAGATAATTTAGAACAACCGCTTTGGAAAAAAGTAGATTAAATGCGTTCAGTTTATTTTCTGCTTATGTTATTTGTATTATTAGCAATTGGATTATCATTAATTAGTTGCTCACAGCCCTGGTATAAAGGGTGGAAACCAAAAGTCAGTTGTCAAGTTCAAAACCCTAATGATATAAAAGATTTAAAAGACAATTGTATTAGACAACCTGAATTAGGTATCGTAAAGGAATTCTAAATAGTTATATGAAGATATTATTAACAATAATACTCATTGTTTTAATACCTGGCATTATAATGGGTCTAATATCTTCTTACAGAGCCGGCAGACTATTTAAATGGCAGAAGCCAAAAGAATAAAAGCCTTAATAGAATTGATAAAAGGATTTTGGTACATTTATATTAAAGGCAGACATCCCGCCCAATTTAAACATTGGTATCAGGAATGGTGGAAACCTTTATATTGGAATTAAAATGGATAGAACAAAAGAAGAAATAATAAAAGAAATAAAATGGGTGTTAGAAGATAAGGTTAAGCCTAGTGTCGCCCAACATAATGGTGTAATTAATTTTATGTCTTATGATGATGGTGTTGTTAAACTAGAAATGGCAGGTAGCTGTTCTGGTTGTGCTATGTCCAAAATGACTTTGCAACAAGGTGTAGAAAATTTACTTAAACATTATGTACCCGAAGTTCAAGCCATTGTTAGTGAAGATGATGACAAAGCAAAAGAACAAGGTTATACTCCATATTTTCCTAGCGCTTATGATATGTAATGATAAAAATTTTAGACAACGCACATAAAAGAATTAACGAATTAAGAGAACAACATAATAAAAAATTTGTTCGCCTTTCTATTAAAGGTGGTGGTTGTGCTGGGTTTGGTTATGATTGGTCCTTTGAAGATACAGCTGGAGAAAAAGATATAGTTGTAGATGATTTATTATTAGTGGACAAAATATATGAAATGTATATTTTAGGTATGGAGTTAGATTTTAAAAATGATATATTTGGTGCTAACTTTGTATTCAATAATCCTAAAGCAAAAAGTTCCTGTGGTTGTGGAACATCTTTTTCAATATGAAAGAAGTTGGTGGCAGATGGCATTAAATGGCGGAGTGTACGGGATTCAAACCCGTGGTCTCTTCCGTGACAGGGAAGCGTGTTAATCAAGCTACACCAACACTCCGTAATTTATTATGGCCTACCTGGTAGGACTTGAACCCACAACCTTATCGTCCGTAGCGATACGCTCTATCCATTGAGCTACAGGTAGATATAAAACTATTTATGGCGCTAAAAAAAAGGGCGTCATTGACGCCCCTTAATAATAATTAAATTATTCTAGTATGCAATCACATACCATTTGAATCCTTCTGCGTCAAGCATTTTTTTAATTTCAAGGACATTTTCAATCGTGCCGTCATAATAGATGTAATTATTAAATCTTTTATATACAACAATTCTAGCCACATTATTGTCCAATCATTCTGTAATAAGCAGGATCATTTAAATAAACAGGACCAGTCCATTTAACAATATAATTGCCAAATATATTTCCTCTAGGTTTATTTAAAGCAGGTGTTAAGTAAGAAGCAGCTTTTAATATATCGCCTTTCTTCCAATCTTTACCTCTAATTGTTTTATCCTCTTTTACAATAAATCCCCAAATACTATTACCTGAATAAATCTTGTAATAATATTTTGATTCTTTCATTGTGATACCATCGTTAAATTCTTTTATCATATTGTTTCTAACGGTATCGTAATCACTTCCACCTTTTTTACTCCACATTGAATAGTCTAATTTGATTTTATCAATTAGCATATCTAATGCTTTTTTCATTTCAGTTTCAGTTACAATCATTAATGTTTTTTTATTATAAACATTAGCATAAACATCTTTCATATTATATCGCCTCCGCAATTACTTCGTCAACATTTAACTCATCTATTCCACATAAGTTAACATTATTAACTGCAAGTAGTTTTGTTCTAGCAATATCAATACTCATAATATTACTTTTAACTTCCGAAAGTATTTTATCTACTTCCTTTTCAGCACAATCCTGTGCCCATTGTTTCACTTTACCCATTATTTGTCCTCCTTTGACATAGTGTATATTGTTAAAAATCCTGAAATTAACATAATTCCAAACATTATAAAGAACATAGTCCAGTTCTCATTACCTAAACAATGTCCTTTGCAATCCTCTATATATCCAACTGCAAAAATAGCGGAAAAAATAGTTATAATTGATAGTATATTTTTTATCATTATGCGAATTCCTTTCTCCACTCATCTGCAATAGAATACCATATTGTTGGATATTCAGTATTACTAATTTTACTTTTATAGATATATTCAGGTCCCCTTACTGATAATCCTCTAATATCAAAAGCAGTCTTTCCTTTGATTGCTTTTGTATATGCTTTTTTTGCATTTTCTAATGATTTATAAGGTCCAGACCTATCAATAGTTGTTGATAATCCGTCTAAATCAAACTCACAATCAGTTAGATAAAATCCCTTCTTACAAAGATAAGGATTTAGATTAAATCTACTCATTTATTATATATTTCCTTTCATAGTGTTTATACTGCTATATTAACGGAAAAACCTAGTAAAATCAAGCAAAAAATGGCATATAAGTCCGTTTTTTCCGTTGGAAACCCTAGGTTTTTCGGCATTTGAGAACGATTCGCAACAAAATATGAGAACAAAGTGAGAACATTGACAAATTTTAATCATTTGATACCGTAGATTCGCACTTTTAAAGTTCATATAAATATTATAATTAAAAACATTGAAATGGAGTGATAAAAATGGCAAAAGAGCGTGAATTTAAATTTACAGACGGCAAGGAATTGCAGGAAACGGTAACAGCAATGTCTTGGAAGAAAGCTGTAAAGAGTTTTCAAAATAAATTTAAAAATAAATTGATTTATATTGAATGGATTAGTAAAAAAGGTCAGGAAATGACAAAATGGCAAAAACTACCAGTAGGTAGAAAAGATAAGTTAGGACGATAATGAGTAATATTGATAATTTAGTAGAGCAGTTAAGTAAATTAACGGTTGTTGAAGCAGGTGAGCTTTCCAAAAAATTGGAAAAAGCGTGGAACCTAGATTTAGCAGCTTTAACAGCTGGCCCAGCTCAAACAGCAACTGCTGTTGAAGAAGAATCAAATTTATATGATGTAATTTTAACTGGATTTGATGAGTCTAAAAAGATAATGGTTCTTAAAAAATGTAGAGAATACAAAGAAATGGGTTTATTAGAAGCTAAGACCTTTGTAGAAAATTGTCCTGGAAAACTTAAAGAAGATATAGACAAAGAAGAAGCAGAAAAAATCAAAAAAGCATTAGAAGAAGTTGGCGGAAAGGTGGAATTAAAATGATAGAACCTATAGATACTAAAAAAGTAAAAGAATGGTTTACTAAAAGTTCAGTACCAAATTGGGTATTAGTAGTAATCGTAGTTATTTGGATAATTGCATAATGCCGGCAGTAAGTAGAAAAGCGGATGCGTTATCAACGGGTCATATTTGTGCCTCAACAACGATATTAGATACACCAGGTCAAGGTACTTGTTATGCAAATAGTATTTTAATAGCAAGAAAAACTGACCCTACGGTATCGCATCCTTTTCCCCCAGCACCTCCTTGCGCTCCACACGTTGCTGTAGTTAATGTTGGGTCATCAACCGTATATGTTGAAGGTTTAGCAATTGCAAGAATCGGCGATAGTACAGACGCAGGAGCAATGACTGCAGGTTCTCCAAATGTATATGCAGGCGGTTAGATAAATCATATAAATATTGTTATGGCATACTCAAATTATGACGCAACAAGTACCAATAAATCTAAAAGGTCAGTTAGACTTTATAAAGATTTAAATTTAAACTTCACTCGTAATCCTGCTACAAGAGATGTGGCAAAATTACAAGATATTGAAGCTGTAAAAAGAGCAGTTCGTAATTTGATTAATACAAATGAAGGTGAAAGACCATTTCAACCTAGATTAGGAAGTGGTGTTCGAGCTTTGTTATTTGAAAATATGACACCGGTTACAGAAACACTATTACAAGATAAAATTGAGGAAACAATTAGAGTATATGAACCTAGAGCACAATTAATAAGTGTAATGGTTAATGGAGATGTAGATAGAAATGAATATTTGGTGACTATAACTTTTAGAGTAATTAATTTATCTCCTGCACCAATTACAATAACAGAATTTTTACAAAGGTTAAGATAAGATGGCAACAAGTAAATTAAAAATATCAGAATTTGATTTTACAAATGTAAAAACAAACCTAAAACAATTTCTTTCCAACAATGATGAATTTAAGGATTACGATTTTGAAGGTTCTGGTATGGCCGTCCTTTTAGATTTATTAGCTTACAACACTCACTACCTTGCTTACAATATGAATGTAATGGGTAATGAAATGTTTATTGATACAGCTGATTTAAGAAATAGTATTGTATCTCACGCCAAAACTTTAGGTTATACTCCAAATTCAGTTAGAGCACCAACTGCTGATATTAATGTAGTAGTTAATAATGCTACTGGAGCAACTTTAACAATGAATGCTGGAACACAATTCCAAACAACGGTAGATGATATTGGTTATAATTTTGTAACTATAAGTTCAACTACAATTTCACCTGTTGATGGTGTTTATACTTTTTCTAATTTAAAAATTTATGAAGGTACTTATGTCCAATATGATTACACTTATGATAGTTCAGATGTTGACCAAAGATTTTTAATTCCATCAGCAAATGCTGATACATCTACATTAAAAGTTTCTGTTCAAACAAGTGATTCAGATACAACAACATCCACTTATACTAAAGCAACAGGAATTACTTCTTTAGATTCAACTTCAAAAGTTTTCTTTTTACAAGAAGCTGAAGATGGTCAATTTGAAGTTTATTTTGGTGATGGTGTTATTGGTAAAAAATTAGATGATAATAATATAATTAAATTATCTTATGTGGTTACAAATAGAGAGGACGCAAATGGCGCTTCAAGTTTTACTTTATCAGGAAATATTGGAGGATTTTCAAATGTTGCTATAACGGTTAATTCAAATGCAGCTAGTGGTGCTGAAGCTGAATCAAATGATTCAATTAAATACAATGCACCTAAATCTTATGCAGCTCAAGACAGAGCAGTAACCATAGAAGATTATAAACAAAAAGTAAAAGAATTATATGCTAATGCTCAATCTGTAAGTGCTTGGGGTGGGGAAGACCATTCTACACCTTACTATGGAAGAGTTTATATTTCAGTTTATCCAAAGACTGGTTCTAATTTAACAACAGCAACTAAAAATTCTATTGTAACTTCTTTAAAAAATTATTCTATTGGATCGGTTACACCAGTTATTTTAGATCCAGAAGTAACCTATATTTTATTAACTTCAAATGTTAAATATAAAGAAGCTTCAACTGAAAAAACAGCAACTACTTTAAAAACAGAAATTACGGATGCTTTAACATCCTACAATACAGATACTTTACAACAATTTGATGGTATGTTCAGATATTCAAAAGTTTTAGATACAATTGATGATGTGGATACAAATGCTATCCTATCTAATATCACAACGGTTAAATTAAGAAAAACTTTTTCACCAACGATAAGTTCATCAACAAAATATACAATTAGTTTTTCTAACGCATTATATAATCCACACTCTGGACATAATGCAACAGCAGGAGGTATTTTAACTTCTACTGGATTTAAAATTGATGGCGATACAACAAATGTATATTATTTAAATGATGATGGTGCTGGTAATGTTAGATTATATTATCTTGTTGGTTCAGTTAAAACATATACAAATAATACTCAAGGAACAATTGATTATAGTACAGGAGATGTTGTATTAAATTCATTAAATATTTCTTCAATAGAAAATATTAGAGGTGCAGCTTCTACGGTAATAGAATTAACGGTTTCTCCAAATTCTAACGATATTGTTCCAGTAAGAAATCAAGTCTTGTCAATAGATGTTGCTAATAGTAATATTACGGTTGAGGCTGATACCTTTGAAGGTGGTTCTTCTGGTGCAGGTATTGGTTATACAACTAGTTCCAGCTACAACACCTAATGACTAATGGCTAAATTTACTAAAAAATTATCCGAAATAATAAAACAACAGGCTCCGGATTTCGTTTTAAGCGACCATCCGAAGTTTTTAGAGTTTGTAAAAGCTTATTATGCTTTTATGGAATGTGGTGAATTAACTTTATCAGGAATTTTATCTCCAGATAATGTACAATTAGAAACAGCAACAGGTGTAACCAATTTCTTATTATTAAACTCATCTGATTCTCACGGCTTAGATAAAGAAGATAAAATCCTTTTTGAAGATACTACATATGGTCATTTTCAAAATGGAGAAATAATTACAGGTTCTACATCTGGAGCAACTTCAACAATTTTGGTTGAAGATTTAGATAATTCTCGTTTATTCATTAATGCTGAAAATAAATTTATTGAAGGTGAAACAATTGTTGGAAATATTTCTAATTCAATTGCAACCGTATCAACTTATAGAGGAAATCCAGTAGAGAATATCCAAGACTTATTAAATTATCCTGATCCAGATAAAACAATTCAAGGATTTTTAACTAAATTTAGAAATGCTTTTTTACAAACTATTCCAGAGAGCTTACATAGTTTAGTAGATAAAAGAAAATTAATTAAAAATATTAAATCACTTTATAGAGCAAAAGGTACAAAGCGTGCTAGTGAAATGTTTTTTAAATTATTGTTTAATGAAAACGCTGAAGTAACTTATCCAAAAGAACAAATGATTCGTGTATCCGATGGTGATTGGGATACAAAAACGGTAATTAGAGTTAAAGCTACAGGTACCCAAGACTTAACAAAATTAGTAGGACAAACAATTACACAAGCAAATAATCCTGGTGATATTACAATTAATGAAGCTACAGCTATTGTAGAATCAGTAATTAAAGTTTTAATAGGTGGTATTGAAATTACTGAAATAACTTTAGGCGATGATACAATTGTAGGAACTTTTGTTATAGGACAATTAATTACTGGTACTGATAATACAGATGAAGATGTACAATTAAGTGGTACAATAACAGGATGTCCTGCTACAACATCAATCACAAATGATGGAAATTTATATGCTAGTGGAGATTTAATTACATTAACTGGTGGTGGTACAGGTGCTACTATGCAAGTTAATGATGTTGGTAGAGGACCTATAACTGAAATTATTGTAGATACAGCAGGTAGTGGTTATGAAATTGGAGATTCAATTACATTTACAAATACTGATACTGGAGGTTCTAGTGCTCAAGCAAAAGTATCTGTAGTAAATGGAGGATTTACTCCTGAATCAGGAACAGATGAAACAAGTTCAATAGACCATATTGTTTTAGAAGATGAAACACAAAGTGGTGATCCATATACAGGAAATAAAATTGTACAAGAGTCTGGAACAGGTAATAATGATATTACAGATATTAGAATGATTGAAGGTGGTCACGGATATGGATCTTTACCTACGGTAACGGTTTCAAGTTCAGGTGGCTCAAGTGCTAAAGTTTTAGCTTATGGTACTGATATTGGTAGAGTTCAATCATTAAAAACTATTGAATTAGGATACGATTATAATTTATCGCCAACTCCACCAACAATAGATTTACCAACTTATATATTAATTAAAGGTCCATCTGGAGGATTTACTTCAGCTGATACAATTTCAGGTGGTAGTTCAAGTGCTAGTGGAAAAGTAGTTAATTATAATTCATCAACGCAAGTATTAAAAGTTAGTTCGGTTACAAATGGACCATTTACATTAGGAGAAACTATTACTGCTTCTCCAGGTGGTTCAACTGCAACGGTTTGTAGAGTAGATACTTCTACAGCAACATCTACGGTTAATGCTGTTGTAACTACGCAAGGTGCTTATATTGGAGAAGATGGATTCGTTTCTGAAAATACAATGAAGATACAAGATAGTTTATACTATCAGGATTATTCATATGTAATTAAAGTAGGTCGTTCCATTGCTGAATGGAGAGATAGTTATAAGAAAACTTTACACCCTTCTGGTTTTTACTTTACAGGACAAGTTAATATTCAATCTCAATTAGATTTACAATTGAGAAATGTAACTGGTATCAATAGTGGTGTTGTTGAAGTTATACAAGGTGTTGTTAAAGTTATCTTTGCACCTATATTGGGAAGAAGATTAGGAACAACAACTGATGGAACAACTTTAAGAGCAAATCCACATATAGGAGTATATGGGGACTTAACAGATAGTACAGCAGAACACTTTACACCTAATACAAGAGATTTAACGATTAATCAACTTATATCTTTAAGATTCCGTTCTGGTGGTTCAATTACAGCCGCAGGAACAGAAATACAAAGAGGATTTTTATATGCAGGACCTAGATATAATACTATCAATAGAGAGGTTTTTAGAACCTTTGCTGATGGTATTCATATTGCATTAGAAGAAGGAATAGGATCGGGTCATATACTTGATGAAACTGATGGAGATAACATTTTATACGAAGATAATGATATAAAAGGTTATACAATAGATAATCTAAATAGTTTAACGATTAATGGTACTGGATCATCATTAGACGGCACAACTGCCTTAATGGGGATGACAGGAACCGATGATTCAAGGAAAGTTAGAACACATCTAGCAATGCCTACACATATCACGGTAACACCAACTTAATAGAGAAAGGGATATAAATACCATTATAAATATTAAAAGGAAATAAAATTATGCCAGCAATAGTAACCAATAAATTCAGAATACACAACGCTGAACAATTTAAGGAATCATTTTCCGAAGCTTCACCGAATGTGTATTATATGATGTTAGGTAGACCACAGGCCTACGCTACATCAACAAGGGGAGATTCTCGTACAGAAAACGAAGGTACTGATTTAGCCCCAATAACACCTGCAGATGATATAGTAACAGAATTTTACAATTTTGATGAAGGTATCGCTGCTAAAAAATTAGGTAGTTCAGATACCGCTTATGTTGTTCCAAGAAGAAATTGGGCAACAGGTACGGTATACGATTATTACAGACACGATTATGGTAACCGTATAACAGGAACTACAAACACACAACAAGCAAATAGTGGCGCAACTGGTTTATATGACGCCACTTTTTATGTAGTAAGTTCTACTTACAATGTCTATAAATGTTTAGACAATAATAGTAATGTTGCTTCTACGGTTGAACCTACAGGAACTTCAACATCAATATTATCAACTGGAGATGGATATAAGTGGAAATATTTGTACACTTTATCTGCTTCGGAACAAACAAACTTTTTATCAACTGACTTTATGGCAGTTACAACTAACGCAACGGTTAGTGCTGCTGCTGTAGATGGCGCTTTAGAAATTGTCAAAGTTAAGACTGCTGGCTCTGCTTATGATGTTTCAGGTGGCGCAACTTCAGGAACAATTACTGCTGTCCCTATAAGAGGTGATGGTAGTGGTGGAGTATGCTCGGTAACACTTGCTTCTGGTGCTGTATCTTCGGTTACGGTTACTGCCGCTGGAACAGGATATACTTTTGCATATATTAGAAGTGCTGACATTGTTGCTGCTACAAATGCTGGTGGTAATGGAACAGGTACTGAATTAGATGTTATGATTCCACCAAAAGGTGGTCACGGATATAATGCTGTAAATGAATTAGGTGGATTTTATGTAATGATGAATGTAAATTTTGAAGGTGTTGAATCTGCTTCAGGTTCAGATGTATCTGCCGCTAATGATTTTAGAAAAATTGCTTTAATAAGAGATCCAAAATCAGGTGGATCAGCTGCAAGTGCAGCTACTTTAAGAGCAACAAAAGCAATTAGATTTGCTTCTTCTCCAACGCCAGGAACTTTTGCTGCTGATGAAGAAATTAATCAAGCAACAACTGGTGCTGTTGGTAAAGTAGTAGAGTGGGATTCTACAAATAGAATTTTATATTATATTCAAACAAGATTCAATGATGAAGGCGTAGATAGTAATGGTAATTTGACTGCGTTTAGTGGTGCCAATGTGGTTACTGGACAAGGTGGAAGTTCTCCAACTGGAACTCCAGATACTTCGGATAGTTCAACCGTTAACGGAACAACTTTTGCAAGTGGATATTCTGCTTCAGAATTAGACGCTGACGATGGTGATATTATTTACATAGAAAATAGAGCACCAATAACAAGGGCAACTGACCAAACTGAAAACGTTAAATTGATTGTTGAATTTTAATAATTAGGAAGTAAAAGATAATGCCAAGTAAAACTGATTTTAATGTCAGTCCCTATTATGACGATTATTCAAAGTCGAATAACTACCATCGGGTATTGTTTCGACCAGCGTATGCCGTTCAAGCAAGGGAATTAACACAATCACAAACTATTTTACAAAACCAAATAGAGCAATTTGGTGACCATATATTTAAAAATGGGTCATCTGTTATTCCTGGGCAAGTATCTATTGACACTAATTATACATCAATCAAATTAACTTCTAAATCAGCTTCAAATTTATCAGATTACGATAATACAACTTTAACTGGTGGCACTTCAGGTGTAACCGCAAAGGTTGTTGGTTATGTGGTTACTGATGGAACAGATCCAGATACTTTATATATTAAATATAATAAAACAGGAACAGATAATGCTGCTACGGTATTTACAGATTCAGAAACTTTAACTTCATCTGGAGATGGTTCTCCAACCGTTGTTGTGGCTTCAACTCATACAGGTTCTGCAGCTGGTATTGAAGCTGGGGTTTATTATATTAATGGATATTTTGTTCAAGTAGCTTCATCGGTTTTAGTATTAGACAAATATACAAATACACCTTCATATAGAATAGGATTATCAGTAGCAGAAACTTTTACATCTTCTTCGGATGATACTAGTTTAAATGATAATGCAACTGGTTCTACAAACTATAATGCTCCAGGTGCTCATAGATTTAAAATTTTATTATCACTTGCAAAGAAAACTTTATCATCTACGGACGATTCAAATTTTATAGAAATTGCTAGAGTAGAAAATGGTATAATAAAAGTTCACGCTAGAAATAGTCAATATGCTGTATTAGAAGAAACACTTGCTCGTAGAACATTTGACGAGTCTGGTGACTATACGGTTAATGAACCTGATTATGATGTAAGAGAATCAGTAGTATCAGGAAACAATAGAGGAATTTATGCCAATGCAGCTACAACCGATGATGGTAATACAGCTGCAACTTCAATGTTGGCTGTTGGTGTTTCACCTTTCAAAGCATATGTAAGAGGCTTTGAGGCAGAAAGAATTGGAACAACTTGGTTAGATGTTGATAAGGCTAGAGATTTTGATACACAAAATAATAATAAAGCAAGATTTGATGTTAAAAATTATGTTTATGTAAATAATGTTTATGGTACTCCAGATATTAGTTTTATTTCTGGTGATAACGAAGCATTTAAAGCTGTTCATTTACACGATACGAAAACAGCTGTAAGAGGAACTCAACATTCAACAGCAGGAAATATTTCACCACAAATTGGTAGAGCAAAATCTCGTGGCTTTGAACACGCAACTGGAACAGAAGCTTTAGATATTCAAGCACAAACAAGTATTTTCAAACATTATCTATTTGATATAGAAATGTTTACCCACCTTAAAATTTCAAACAATACAGCTTTTACAACAGGAGAAATTGTATCAGGTGCTACTTCAGGTGCAACTGGTTATGTTCAAGCAGCTACATCGGTACACTCAGCAACAATAAGTGGAGCAACACAAGCTAATCCTGCTGTTATAACTGCAACAGGACATAATTTAAAAGATGGAGACGCTGTTTATATTTCTGGTGTAGTTGGTATGACAGAATTAAATGGCAATACTTATTATGTTAAAAAAACAGGTGCAAATACTTTTAGTTTATCTGATTCAACAGGTAACAATATAGATTCAAGTGCATTTACATCTTATGGGTCTGCTGGTACAGCAACAACTGGAACGGTTGTAGTTGGAAATGTAGAAGGAGAGTTTGCTGCTGGTGAAGTAATTACAGGACAAACTGGAAATACTACTGCAACTATTAAAGCAGATTTATATGGTAATACAGGAGTTCAAATAAAAGAATTTGGTCAAACAAAACAAATTGGTATGGCAGGAAGTCCAACTTATACTGCTGATACAGATTTAACTTCAACTTATGGAGATAATACACAATTAACTGGTAATGTTTCAATTGCAAGTGGGGATGCTACTCTATATGGTAATGGAACAAAATTCTTAACTGAATTAAGAGAAGGTGACCAGGTTACTTGGTTAGATGACGCAAATACATCAACAACAGGTTTAGTACAAAGAATTATATCTAATAATGAATTAGAATTAACTGCTAATGTTGGTGGTTCAGATGTATCAACAGCTGCTAACGCAACAAGACAAAGAAGTAAATTACAAAATCCTGAAAGTAATATCGCATTATTTAAATTACCTTTCACAACGGTTAAAACATTATTAACTGCTAATAATTCAAACTTAACTGATACTAACTTTACGGTTAGACGACAATTTACAGGTACATTATCATCAAACGGTGATTTATCTATCACAGCAGGAACAAATGAAATCTTTACAGCTCAAGATGATGAAGATTTTGCTATATCAATTATGACAACAGGTGCTGGTGGTACAGGTGCTGTTGGAGATACTTTAAATACAACTGGTAATAACCACGAAGGTGACGCTATCTTTGCATTAGGTGGTTCACCAACAGGTAAAACTGCAACTTTTGATTTTGGGGCAAATTTCTCTGGTCATAAAGTTAAAATAACTGCAACGGTTAGTAGAACGGTTGCTGGTGCAAAAACAAAAACAGCAAATACTGATTCAACGGTTAATATTTCATCTCAATCAATTATTGAGTCTGGCACTATTGGATTAGGAAAAGCAGATGTTTATGGTTTAAGTAATGTTTATATGTCAAGTGCTTTTGGTTCAACTGCAAGTGCTAGTGATACAGATATTACAAGTAGATTTGAATTAGATACAGGACAAAGAGATAACTTCTATGATATTGGAAGAATTAAATTAAAATCTAATGCTTTGGTTCCAACTGGACAATTATTAGTTAAATTTGATTATTTCTCTCACGGTTCTGGAGATTACTTTGATGTAGATTCTTATTCTGGAGTAGTTAACTATGAAGATATTCCTAGTTATACTTCCGACACCTCAGGAACAAAATTTCAATTAAGAGATTGTTTAGACTTTAGACCTAGAGTAGATGACGCTTCAACTATTAATAGTGGAAATGTGGACAGGACTTATGACGGTGCTGGAGCTTCAACGGTTGATGTTGTAGAATTTAATTCAGATATAACTGCTGATATGGAATATTATTTAAATCGTATAGATAAAATTTTTATTACAAAAGATGGTAATTTAAAAGTATTAAAAGGTGCTTCAGATTTAAATCCTTTACAACCAGGAAATTTGGATGGTCATTTACACCTTGCAACTTTAAACATACCTTCATATACTTTAAATCCAGATGAGGTTGAAGTAGAAAAAATTGATAATAGAAGATATACAATGAGAGATATTGGTAATTTAGAAAAACGAATATCAAATATAGAATATTACACAACATTATCTTTATTAGAACAAGACGCACAATCAATGCAAATCCAAGACGCTGAAGGATTAGATAGATTTAAAAATGGTTTTGTTGTAGATAATTTTACAGGACATAATATAGGTGATGTTAGAGATTTTGATTACAAATGTTCTATGGATATGGACCGTGGTGAAGTTAGACCAATGTTTAATCAAGCACTTGCTGAATTAGAAGAAATAGATGAAGATGGAACTGCAATTGTAGCTGCTGATAGAACATCAGCTGGTTATACAAAAACTGGTGACTTAATTTCTTTACCTTATACAGAAACAACATTAATACACAACCCTTATGCAACAGCTACTGAAAATTTAAATCCATTTTTAGTATTTGATTGGATTGGTAATATAACATTAACACCTGCTGTTGATGAATGGAGAGAAACTACAAGAGTACCGGAAGTCGTTGCAAACTTGGGTGGAAGTTTTGACCAACTTGCTAGAGAGCAAGGCTTAGAAAATACAGGAGATTTATCTGAAATACCTATGGGTACTGCTTGGAATGATTGGCAAACACAATGGACAGGAAATCCAAGGTCATCTCAAAGTGGAAATACTATAACAACAAGTACAGATTCAATACAAACAAGAAATGGAATAAGAACAACCGTAGTTCCTAGAACGGTAATGCACAGCCTTGGAGATAGGGTTGTTGCTGTTAACTTTGTTCCATTTATAAGAAGTAGAAACGTAACCTTTGAAGGAGAAGGAATGAGACCTAATACAAGAGTCTATCCTTACTTTGATAATGTTGCTGTTGCTACATATACAACACCAGATGGTGGTTCACTTGGTGGTAATGTGGTTACAGACGCAAATGGATATGTAAAAGGTTCTTTTGCAATACCTGATCCAAATGTGGATGCAAATCCAAGATGGAGAACAGGACAAAGAGTTTTTAGATTAACAAGTTCTTCAACTAATTCAACTGATAAAACTGCAATTGCTACATCAGCTGAAGCTGATTATGAAGCAAAAGGATTATTAAACACAATGCAAGGTGTTAATATTTCTACTAGAGAAACAGAAACGATTAGAACAGCAGTTAATGAAAGAAGGCAAATTACAAATACTTCAAGCAGAAGAATTAATAGAGATCCATTAGCTCAATCATTTACAATTGACCAAGCTGATGGTGTTTTCTTAACAAGTATAGATGTATATTTTGCTACAAAATCATCTACAATACCTGTTAAAGCAGAAATTAGAAATATGGTTAATGGTTACCCTGGAACACAGGTATTACCTTTTGCAAGAAAATGGATAAATGCTGGTAATGTTAGTACATCTACGGATGCTACAACAGCAACTACATTTACTTTCCCTTCACCTGTTTATGTAAAAGAAGATACAGAATATTGTATAGTCTTATATTCAGATTCATCAGATTATACAGCTTATATTTCCAGATTAGGGGGAACACAAATTGGTGGTAGTAGAACGGTATCTGAACAACCTGCAAGTGGTGTTTTATTTAAATCTGCAAATAATAAAACTTGGTCTGCTGAACAAATGGAAGATTTAACTTTCAATTTAAAGAAAGCAGTCTTTACAACTGGTACTTATGCAACAGCTTCATTTGCTAACGCTGATATACCTGTTAAGACTTTAAAAAATAATCCTATTAGAACATTTAATGGTTCTGGTATAGTTAGGGTCTATCATAAAAATCACGGTATGCACAGCATATCTGATAATGTGACCATTGCAGGATTAGCTTCTGGAACATATAATGGTATTGCTCATTCAGCAATTAATGGAACATATACAAGTATTTCAAATATAACTTTAGATAGTTATGATATAACAACTGGTGGAACAGCAACCGCAACTGGTGATGTAGGAAGTAATACGGTTACAGCAACTGAAAATAGACAATATGATGTTATGCAATTACAAGTAGGTCACGTTATCCATCCAGATACAACTATGACCTCTGCTATAAGAACAACAACAGGTAAATCTGTAGATGGTTCTGAATCACAATTTGCTCTTGCTGGTGCTTCTTCAGAAAAATCGGTTACTCTTGGAGATAATATTTACTTTAATGCTCCACAAATGGTTGCAAGTACAATTAACCAAACAAATGAAATGTCGTTAATGAATAAAAAATCTTTAATTCTTAATAGTACAATGTGGACGAATAATGCAAATTTATCACCAGTTATTGATGTTCAAAGATTAAACGCATTTTGTATTACAAACAGATTAAATAATCCAGTAGTTTCATCTACTAGTACATTTACTGGAGATGGATCAACAACTGGATTTACTTTAAGTGCTACACCTTCAAGTGTTCATTTAGTATCAGTTAAAAAGGATGGTAAAAAATTAACTCCTGTGGTTGATTATACAACTTCAGGCACAACTTTAACAATGGGTGTTGCTCCAGCTGCAAATAGTAAAATTATAGCTAAAATTTCTGATAAAGTAGATTATGAAGATGATACTGCTGTTAAAGGTTTATCTTCATCTGGTTGCTATATGACAAGAGCAGTTAATTTAGCAAACCCTTCAACTGCTTTAGATATAAGAGTAGGTGCAAGTGTAAGGTCATCTTCAACAATTAAATTTATGTATAGATTAAGTGGTGGAGAAGAAACAAGACGATTAGTAGATATTCCTTGGACATATTTTAATACTGATGGAACTTCCGATACTTCAATTACACCTTCAACTGGTGATGTTGTATTAGATGATGACTTTAAGGAATATAAATTTAGTGCTTCTAGTCTTCCAGAATTTACATCTTTCCAAATTAAATGTGTAATGAATGGAACAATTTCATCTTACCCACCTAGATTAAAAGATTTAAGGGCGATAGCATTGGCGGTATAATATGGCAACTTTTTTAAAAGTAAAAAATCATTATGGTTTAGTTAGAGATACATATTCTAGTGCTATTATAAGAGAACAAGGAAGTGATTATGATTTATATATGGCTAGAAAAAGAAAAGTAGAAGCTGGTAAAGATGAATTAAGAGGTGCTATAAGAGAAATAAATAATTTAAAAAAAGAATTAAGAGAAATAAAATCTCTAATTAAAGAGGTTATAATAAAGTAAAATGGCAATAAGAAGCGTAGCAACAACAGATACACTAGAAACATTTAGAACGACCTTTAATAGTTTGGCTAGTACAGATATAGGTGATAAAGCAAGTTTATCAACTACTGAAAAAGGAACTATTGTAGGTGCTATAAATGAAATTAATACTAGTATAACTGCAACTGGTTGGACGGTAACAGATGGAACAACTTCTCAAACAATAGTGTCTGGTAATGCTTTAACGGTAGTAGGTCAATCTGGTATAAATGCCGTAGTATCTGCAACTGATACTTTAACATTATCTTTAGAAAATATGTATCCTGAGGTTGCAGGTGCAACTTTTAATGCTGATGGATCAAACACATATACAAATTTAGTCGTAACCGTGGCGGCAAAAACAGCTGCTCACATATACAATGGAACAGGTAGTTCAGACGGTTATAAAATAGACGGAACTTTCTCACCTTTTTTAAACTTTAAGGTAGGGAATACATACAGATTTGACCAGGCGGATAGCACAAATAGTGGACATCCGTTGAGATTTTATTATGACGCTGCTAAAACTACTGCATTTACATCTGGCGTAACTGATAATGGAACGCCTGGAAGTGCTGGGGCATACACGCAAATTGTAGTATCCTCAACAACTCCTAACATATTATACTATCAATGTAGCGCACACGCACATATGGGCAGTAGAATTGATGTAGATAGTTCTACAATAGTGGCTGCTAGTTTCGTAGATAGTACAGGAACAACAACACCTTTCGCTTCAAATGCTTTTGCAATTGCTCAAGCTGTTGCGTTAGGTTAATATAAATATAGAAGAAGAGGAAAATAATGGCAAACGATTTTAAAAGATTTACTCAAGGTTCAGTAAATACGACAGCAGGTGCTGGGGCAACAGCGGTTTATACCGTGCCTTCATCTGGTTCTGCAATGGAATCTATTGTTATTGGTATCACTCTTGCAAATAAAACTAATGCTGGTGTAACTGCTAGTGTATTTTTAGACAATTATGATGGAAGTAATGATGTGTATATAGTTAAGGATGCTAGTGTGCCATCAGGCTCTTCATTGGAAGTAATGTCGGGGAATAAATTAGTTTTACAAGGCAATGGTTCTGCTAATGACGCAATACGAGTTTCGTGCTCGGCGGCTACAAGTATAGACGCAACGGTTTCAGTACTGGAAGATGTATAATAAATTATTGAATAAAGGAAAGTAAATTAAATGGCATATATTGGTAAAAAACCATCGGATAAATTTAGAGGTCTGGCTTATAAAGATAGCTTTACTGGAGACGGTTCTACGGTAGCTTTTGATTTAGTCAATGTGGCGCCAGATGGCGGTGAATACGACTTACACGTTTTTATAGACAATGTAAGACAAGAAGGTGGTTCAGGTAAGGCATATACTTTAGGTGTAGATGGATCAGGTGATATGAAAAGAGTTACCTTTACAACTGCTCCAGATTCAGGTGCAGAAATATATGTTATAAATCCAGGAAGAGATTCAGGTGTTCTTCAAGTTGGAGATAACACCATTTCAAATGCAAAATTAGCCAATACGGTTATTAATGCTCAAACATCAAAAGCAACACCAATAGGTGCTGATGAATTATTACTATATGATAGTGCTGCTTCTTTAAATAAAAAAGTATCTTTAGATAATTTCTTTACCAATCCTCAATCAGAATTAATAACAGCACAAACAGCTTTAGGCGGTTTAGCAGCAGATAGTGATACACTTTTAATTTATGATGATGACGCTGGTGCAATTAAGAAAGTAGCAAAATCAAATATTGCTACCGTAATAACATATCCAACGGTTACAAGTGTTTCTGCTGACACAATAGATATTTCTACCTTAACTACTATTACGGTTACAGGAACAGATTTTGTAACTGGTGCAAAAGTAGAATTTCAACATAGTACAACAGGTGCTATTACAAGTGCTAACACGGTTTCTTTTACTAACGCAACTACATTATCAGTAGGGGCAAATTTAGTAAGTGGATCGTATTTTATTAGAGTAGAGAATCCAGATGGTAACGCAGGCCGTTCTAGTTCAGCGATATTAGCAGTATCAGCAGGACCCGTATGGCAAACATCTGCAGGTTCTTTAGGATCTGTTTCTGCTGGTGATAGTGTTAATCTTAATGCTTATGCTACAGAAGCTGATTCAGGCGCTTTAACTTATGCTTTAGTATCTGGTTCATTACCTGGTGGTTGTACTTTATCAACAAGTAATGATAGAGCATATATAACTGGAACAGAATCAGGCTCTTCCGCAACAACAACTTATACATTTTCAATAGAGGTAACGGATCCAGAGAGTCAAAAAGCTACAAGAGAATTTAGTATTACGGTAACTCACGGACTAAATAATGGAGGACAATTTAACTAATGGCTAGTACAAGAATTCAAAAAAATGGTTCATTCTCAACAAATAGTGGATATGTAACTAAATTTACTTTCAGTTGTTGGGTAAAAAGAAATGGTGCAGATTTAGGAACTTATAGTGGTTTATTTGCTTCAAGTAGAGATGACAACTGGGTGAATAGTAGATTTAAATTACATTTTAGAGATAGTGATAGACTTGGCTGGGAAATGAAGGATAGTGGTGGTTCAGATGATAATTCGTTTGAAACTAATATGCTTTTCCGAGATCCTAACGCTTGGTACCACATTGTCTTTACTTATGATGGAACTGAAGGAACGGAAGCTAATAGACTAAAGCTTTGGGTTAATGGGGTTGATATTAGAAATGATGGTGGTGGATTTTCTTCACTTAATGAAGCAGGTTCAGGTTTTGAATCATACCAAGATACAAATACGGTTCAGTACATAGGTGCTTATCCAAATAATAGTGGAACTTTTCTTTATTTGGACGGATATATGGCAGATGTTTATTACACCGTGGAAAATGTTTATACCGCAAGTACATTTGGTGAAACGGATGCTACGACAGGAGAATGGAAACCAAAAACAGATCCAAGTGTAACCTATGGCACAGGAGGTTTCAATCTTAAATTTGAAAATGCTGCTAACCTGGATTTAGATAGTGGAACTAATGGTTATACTTTTACAACAAATGGAACTTTAACACAAAGTATTGATAACCCTTCACACAACTTTGCCACATTACAACATTTATTTAAAGGACAAAATAATTTAACAATATCAACAGGTAGTAATAAAGCAGTAGAAGGTTCAAATAACTGGAGAGCAGCCTATTCAAGTATAGGTATGGATGCTGGGAAATTTTATTGTGAGGCAAAAATAACCTATCAAAGTGGTAATGAAGCTTATGTAGGTTGTGCTCACGAGGATCATATTAATGGAAATGCAAGTTATGGTGGCTCTTGGGGTGGTGTTCAACAAGAAGGTTATGACTATATAGGATATTCAGATAAATCAGTAGGAATGTATTCAAATGGTAATATAGACTATCCATCAACTATTAATGTTGGGGGTACTTGGCAATCTAGTGGAGATATAATAGGTATTGCTATGGATTTAGATAATAATAAAATTTATTTTTCCAAGAATGGAGTTTGGGCAAACGGATCAGGTGCTTGGGGAAGTTCAACTTTTGATTCAGGCGTTGGAGGACAAACAATAGCTTCAGGTCTGACTTTCTTTGGATTTTCTCCAAATGAAAGTACCTGGGAAGTAAATTTTGGTAATGGTTATTTTGGAACGACAGCAATTTCTAGTGCTGGAACAAATGCTTCTAATATAGGATCCTTTGAGTATGATGTCCCGACTGGCTATACAGCATTAACAAGTAAAGGATTAAACGAATAATGGCATACACAACAATTAATAAAAGTTCATCTTATTTTAGTACCGTTCAATATGCAGGTACTGGAGTAGATGATAGAGCTGTTACAGGAGTTGGTTTTGCTCCGGATTTCGTCTGGATTAAAAAAAGAAACGATTCCGATTGGCACGATTTAAACGATACCGTAAGAGGCGCTACTAAAGTTATATATACTAATGTAACCGATGCTGAAGATACTATTACAACTAGTTTAAAAGTTTTTGACTCTGATGGTTATACTCACGGAACAAATGGCCAAGTTAATGGTAGTGGTGGTAATTATGTTGGTTGGAATTGGAAAGCAGGAACAACATCAGGAATTGATGCTACAGGTGCAACAATAACTCCAACAGGTTATTCATTTAATGCTACATCAAAATTTTCAATAATTAGATATACAGGAAACGATACTAATAATGCTGCTGTACCACACGGCTTGGGCGTAGTACCGAATTTAATTATAATTAAAGATTTAAGTGGAACGGAACATTGGGCAGTCCATCATACAGGAATGTCAGCAAGTAAAATGGCGTATTTTAATTTAAACAATGCAGAGGAAACATCTCAATTTGGTTCAACTGCAAATACAAGTGTTTTATTCCATTTAGGAACTAATGCTATGGTTAATAGTAGCAGTAAAAATTATATTGCTTATTGTTTTGCAAATGTTAGAGGATATTGTAAATCAGATAGGTATGTGGGAAATAACTCAACAGATGGAGTTTATATTTTCACCGGATTTAGACCGGAATGGATGTTTATGAAACAAATTAATACAACTGGGAATTGGGCATTGATTGATGGTACAAGAGGTTATGCCAATGTATCAAATCATACATTAGCTACAAACTCAGCCAATGCAGAAAGTTCATATGGTGGTGGAGAAAATGTTTTTGGTGGTTCCAATAAAATGGATTTACTTTCCAATGGATTTAAAATTAGGGAAGCTAGTGCATATAATAATGCTTCTGGTGGAACATATATATACACAGCTTTTGGGCAATCAATAGTAGGAACAAATCAGATTCCTGGGACGGCAAGGTAAATAGAATATGGCTTATATAGGAAGACGACCTCAATACGGTGCTTTTGAAAAGCAGACTATAACTGCTGACAGCTCTACAACTACATTCACTTTGGATTATGTTGTAGGTTCTTCATCTTCAATGTTAGTATCTGTTGCTGGTGTTCCACAAGAACCTGGTGTTGCATATACACTTGCAGGTGGTGGTGCAAGTATAGTATTTGCAGAAGCTCCAACTACAGGTGATACGGTCTTTATCGTATTCCTTGGTGTTGCAATGGAAACACTTACGGTTGGAACTGGTACAATTACAAGTCAAACAGAAATTACAACTGCTTTACAAGCAACAGATATGATGTTGTATTATGATAATTCTGCTACAGGACTTAAAAAAATTAATCCTTCAACTTTATTAGCTAATCCGATTGACGCAAAACTTATTACAGAAAGAACAGCATTAGGTGCTTTGGCAGCTGATGGTGACCAACTTTTAATTTATGACGCTGACGCAGGTGTAATGAAAAAAGTTAATAAATCAAATATTGCTACCGTAATAACATACCCAACGGTTACAGGTGTGTCGGAAAGTACAATAGATATTTCTACTTTAACTACTATTACGGTTACAGGAACAGATTTTGTAAATGGCTGTAAAGTAGAATTTCAAAATTCTTCAACTGGTGCATTAACAACTGCTAGTACGGTATCACATACCAATGCAACTACTTTATCTGTAGGTGCAAATTTAACAAGTGGAACATATTTTATTAGAGTAGAAAATCCTGATGGGAATGCTGGTCGTTCAAGTTCAGCAATACTAACGGTATCAGGTGGACCCGTATGGCAAACAGCTGCAGGTTCTTTAGGAAGTGCTGCTGGTGGAGACGCAATAAGTTTCTCTGCTTACGCTACAGAAGCTGATTCAGGCGCTTTAACTTATGCTTTAGTATCTGGTTCATTACCTGGTGGTTGTTCATTATCAGTAGATAATAATATTGCCTATATAACAGGAACAGAATCTGGATCAGAGGATGAAACAACTTATACATTTAGTTTAGAAGTTACAGATCCAGAAAGTCAAAAAGCAACAAGGGAATTCACTATTACAATAACTCACGGTGCAAATAATGGAGGTCTATTTCATTAATATAAATATTAATAAATAAAAAGGAATTATGCCAAGTACAGCAATACATAGAACAAACGCTTCAACTGGAGACGCTCAAAAGTGTACCATATCATTTTGGTTTAAACGAGGTAGATGTGAACACGAACAAGCAATGGTAGCTTCTTATAGAGGTTCTACTACTAGATGGCAAATAAGATTTAAAAGTGATGATACAATGGATGTTGAATGGGGATATTCAAATTCTTGGTATAGTTTAATTACTACTAGAAAATTTAGAGATAGTTCAGCTTGGTACCATTGTGTGGTCGCTGTAGATTCTACTCAAGCAACAGCTGCTAACCGTACTAAGCTTTATATTAACGGAGTACAAGAAACAGCTTTTGGAACAGAAAATTATATACCACAAAATAATGATACACTAATGACATCAGCTTCAGACGAACAGATAATTGGGGCAAATGGAAGTATTAGTAGTTTGGGAAATTTCTATGATGGATATTTAGCTCTTGTTCAACTAGTAGATGGCGCACAATTGGCAGCCACAACTTTTGGGACATTGGATAGTTCATCAGGAGTATGGAAACCAAAAACTGCAGCTTATAGTACACCAGGAACCAATGGTTATTTTATGAAAATGGAAAATAGTGCTAATATGGATTTAGATAGTTCTTCTAATGCACATACATTTACTACGGTTGGAACTGGGTTGACTCAAACAAAGGATAATCCTTCAAATAATTTTCCGGTTCTTAATAGAATGTTATCAGCTCAAGGCACAAATTATTATACTCTCAGCAGTGCTGAATTAGATGGTGGAAATTTAGGTAGTAAAAACGGAACTAATGATAAATCATTCCCAGCTACTATAGCAGTACATAAAGGTAAATGGTATTGGGAAATTAAATTAATTGGAAATAGTAATACAAGAAATATAGGAATTGTAAGAAGTGATTTAAGACCGGATGGAAATGGTAATATTTACAATGGAACAAATACATCTAATGGAACGGTGAATACAATGAATTTTAATCCAAGAGGTTCAGTTGCTAATGTTATAATTACAGATAAAAATGATAGTGGCTCAGAAACATCATCAATGCCAAGTTCAGATTCGGATGCTATTGTTGGATGTTTTTTAGATATGGATAATGGAAAAATGGCTTGGCATTTAAATGGAACTTTAATTAATTCAGGTAATTCATTTAGTATACCAGATTGGGCTGATGGAGATTGGACAGAATTAGGTGCTTTCCCGTCTGCAAGACAGGATCATAATCAAGTAGGTTATTGGAATTTCGGTAATGGATATTTTGGATCTACAGCAGTTGCTTCGGCAGAAGCAGATGAAGGTGGTATAGGAGCATTTGAATATAACCCTACAGCAACAATAGATGGCTCCAGCCAAGATTTTAGAGCTATTTGTACAACAAATATTAAAACATATGGATAAGAGAGAATAAACAATTATGGCATATATTTCAATACACCCAACGGATCATTTTAAACCAAAAATTTATACAGGAAATGGAACAGCTTTTGGTAGTGGCGGAAATGCTATTACAGGAATTGGATTTGAACCTTCTTTCACTTGGATAAAAAGTAGAGGTGCAGGTGAAGAACACGTGTTAACAGACGCTGTTAGAGGAACTACTAAAATAATAAGAACAAACTCTACAGCTGCTGAATCTACAGCATCGGAAGGATTAAATACTTTTGGTAGTGATGGATTCACAATAGGAAATTCGGACCAATTCAACACTAATTCAGGAACTTATGTTTCTTATAGTTGGAAGGGTGGGGGAGCAGGTTCAGCTAATTCAGATGGAAGTATAAGTGCTACCGTTAGTGCAAATGCAGCTGCAGGTTTTTCAATAGTTAAATATACTGGAACAGGTTCTGCTGGAACTATAGGCCACGGTTTAAGTTCAGCACCAACAATGATAATACAAAAAAATTTAGCTGATACAGAAAATTGGCAAGTATACCATACAGCTTTTGGAGCTACAAAATATATGTTGTTAAATTCAGTTAATTCTTCCTCTTCTAATACTGCTAGGTGGAATGATACAGCACCTACAGCATCTGTTTTTTCAATTGGTACTGATAGTTCTACTAATGGTAGTGGAGAAGAATGTATTGCTTACTGCTTTGCAAATGTTAAAGGTTTTAGTAAGCACCATTTTTATATGGGTAATGGGGATGCTAATGGCCAATATGCTTATACAGGTTTCAAACCAGCTTTCGTTATGCTAAAAAATCGGGATGATGGTGCTAGTGGAGATGAATGGTTTATGATTGATAGTGCAAGGTCAACTTACAATCCAACAGGAAAAAAAGTATCTGCTCATTTATCTAATGCAGAAACAGCAGCAAGTTGGGTTGATTTAGATTTTCTTGCTACAGGTTTCAAAATCAGGACTGATGACGCTGGATTAAATGAAGGCGGAGATGTTTTTCTGTATATGGCATTCGCTCAAGAACCACTGGTTACTTCAACTGGTTTAGCAGCGACAGCTAATTAATTTCATAATGGCAAGTAGTCATATCATTATTTGACTTCCATACGAAGATATAATAAATAGTGGTATGGAATTTAAAGGAAAAATAGTGTTATGGCACACGAACAAACAAAAGTAAAAACATCATCACTAGGAACTGGTAGTGTAACTACTAATACTATCAAAGATGGTGCTATTACTTCACTTAAAATCGATTCAAGTACGGTTATTTCAAATACCAAAAGTGGATTAACTGCTAGTGAGCCTACATTTTCAAGTTTAACTCCTACATTAGCTGACCCTAATTCAAATACAACAATCACAATTACTGGAACAAATTTTGTTGCTGTGCCACAAGTATGGTGGTTAAATACAGGAACAGGTGCTAGAACAAGATCCGGTGTAGTATCATTTACAAGTTCAACAGAAATTACAGCACAATTTCAATCAGGATTGGCTGCAGGAACATATCAAGCAATTATTGAAAATGCAACAGGATTAGGTGTTAAAGGTTCTACGAATATTACATATTCAATTGCACCAAATTGGATAACAGCTACAGGTACTTTAGGCACTATACAAGAAGGAGAATCAGTTAGTACATCTGTATTAGCTGTAGATGATGATAGTACAGCAGTATCAAGTTATGCTGTAACTTCTGGTGCTTTACCTAGTGGAGTATCTTTAAATGCTTCTACTGGTGCAATTACAGGTACAATGCCTTTAGTTAATGCTGATACAACATACAATTTCACAATTACAGCAACGGATGATGAATCACAACAAACAGCTCGTGCTTTTAGTTTAACTGCTCAGGATTTTGCTATTACACATTCTGCCCAATTTTATTCTAATACGGTACTGAAACGAACCAATGTTTCTACTTCAACAAACCAAAAAACAGGTGCTTTTTCAACTTGGATTAAAAAATGTAATATAGATGGAACAGGTGGCGGAATTATATCAGGTTGGGCAGGCAGTAGCAGTAATGCAACTATTATTTATTTTGATAGCGACCATAGACTTTGCTTTTATGAAGTTCAAAGTGGTTCTACTGCCGCATTTTTAAGAACACCAAATATTTTTAAAGACCCAAGTGCTTGGTACCATATCGCATATTTAATAGACACTACTCAAGCAACTGCTGCCGACCGAGTAAAATGCTATGTTAATGGAACTCAAATCACTAGCTTTCATTCAGGCGGAACAACTCAACCTGCTCAAGATTTAACTTTAAAAATATTTGCGGAATCAACTTCTTTAGATTTAGGACAAGATACATCAGGTTCTCCACATCATTTGAATGGATATTTGTGTGAAACGGTTTTTATAGATGGAACAGCAAAAGTGATAACAGACTTTGGGGAATTTGATTCCGATAGTCCATCCATTTGGAAGCCAGTATCTGTTTCAGGATTATCAGGAGATAAAGGCGCTAATGGATTTTATTTAGATTATAAGGATTCTGCAACCCTTGGCAATTGTGCTTATGGTGGAACAGATTTTACAAATTATAATTTAACTGCAACTGACCAGGCAACGGATACACCGGTTAATAATTTTTGTACAATGAATCCTTTAACAAATGGAAGCTATATTACTTTAACTGAAGGAAATCTTCTTGTTACAGGTAATAGTGGAACAGACCAAGCAAGTATTTATGGAACTTTATCTGCTAATAGTGGTAAGTGGTACGCTGAAGCTAAAATAACGGTAGGTGGCACAGATTCATATCCTTTAGTTTGTATATCTCATATTGATGATGAGCAATATGGTAGTCGTAATAATGGCGGAAATGATGATCCTGGTCGCCATAATACTGCTTCTGGATGCTATAGAGCAAATGGAGATAAACGGTCAAATAATGTAACCACAAGTAGCTGGGGAAATACTTTTGATGATGATGATATTATTTCGATAGCTATTGATTGTGATAATGGAGCAACCTATGTAGCAAAAAATGGAACTTGGGAAAACTCTGGCGATCCAACTTCAGGTGCTTCTAAAACTGGAGCATTAGTTACTTGGACACCAGCGAATGAAGATAAGTCTACCTTTAGCGATAGCCAATATAATAGTTCTTCTAGTAATTGGAATTTTGGTAGTCCAACTTATGCTAATTCTTCAGACGCTGCTGACGCAAATGGATATGGTGCTTTTGAATATGCACCACCGACTGGCTACTTTGCATTATGTACAAAAAATTTAGCGGAGTACGGATAGGATATTAATATGGCTTATGCAACAATAAACGATCCAACAGCTCATTTTGTAGTTAAGACTTGGACTGGAACGGGAGCAAGTAATGCTCTAACTTTTGGTGGAGCAACTGCTATGGAGCCAGATTTAGTTTGGATAAAAAATAGAAGTACCAATTATGACCACCACTTATATGATTCAACGAGAGGTGTACAATTAAGTTATCCAATTAATAATGCTGAAGCTGAAGCTACGAAAACAACAGGTTTAACTGCTTTTGGTAGCGATGGTTTTACCGTTGGTGATGATAATGGAGTAAATAAGAGTGGTGATGGTATAGTTGCTTGTAGTTGGAAAGAATCTGCTACAAGTGGTTTTGATATAGTTCAATTTGAAGGAAATCAAACGGCTAGAACGATTAGTCATTCACTTTCTGCTGTACCAAAATTTATAGTAATTAAAAATAGAGAATATAATGATGGAGGACATATATATCACGTTGAAAATGGTGCAAGTTGTACAATGGAAGTTGCAACAACTGGTGGAAAAAATTGTAGTGGTGTAACTGGTATATGGAATGATACAACTCCAACAGATTCAGTTTTTTCAGTAGGTGATAATGGAAATATAAACAAAACTGGCGATAATATCATTGTTTATCTTTGGGCTGAAAAACAAGGCTTCAGTAAATTTGGGAAGTATAAAGGCAATGGAACCTCATTGGGTCCATTTGTTTATACAGGCTTCAAACCAGCTTGGGTTATGTGGAAAAATGACGCTGCTGGTGCTCATTGGCATTTTTCAGACCATAAACGATCCCGTTATAATGGCGAACACGGTGTTTTAAAAGCAAATGCAAATAATACAGAATATACTGGAGACGCTGCTGAGAGCATTCATATGTATTCTAATGGTTGGCAAGCAACAGGTTCAACGAATAATAATACCAATTATAGTGGGAATACCTACATATATGTTGCTTTCGCTGAAACTCCTATGGTAAATTCTTCCGGAATTCCTTGTAATGCTAGATAAGAAAAGATTATAAATATAGAATAAAGAGAGATAGGAACAATGCCTTTAACAAAAATAACAAGTTCAGGAATAACAGATAGTGCTGTTACCACAGAAAAGATATTAGATGGTACGGTATTAGACGCTGATATTGCGTCAGCTGCTGGGATTTCTCCTAGTAAGTTTGGTTATAATGTAACTCAACCTGCAGTAACCAGTTTTACACCTGAAATTTTAGATAATTCTGAAGGAGGAACGATTACTATTACAGGCACAGGATTTGTATCTGTTCCTAATGTAGAATTTCAAAATCAATCAACAGGTGCGATTACATTAGCAAGTACGGTTAGTTTTACTTCTTCAACATCAATAACTTGTACAATAGGGGCATTTACTGCTGGAACTTATAAGATTAGAGTAGAGAACCCAGGAGGTTTAGCTGCTGTAGGTTCAACTATATTGACAGGTTCAGGAGAACCAACTTGGCAAACATCTGCAGGTTCTTTAGGAAGTTTTGCAAAGAGCGCTTCAGATTTAAGTTATTCAGCATATGCAACTGAACCAGATTCTGGTGCAATTACATATGCTCAAGTATCAGGTACTTTACCACCAGGATTAACTTTATCAACAAGTAATGATAGAGCATATATAACTGGAACTCATACTGGATCAGAAACAGAAGCAACAACCTATACATTTAGTTTAGAAGCTACAGATCCAGAAAGTCAAAAGACAACAAGGTCTTTTAGTTTATCGGTAACGGTTAGTATGAGCAATGGAGGAGGATTCTGTTAAAGAATAGATAATTATGGCCACAACATCAATTCAAAGAAGTAGAACAGAAGGTACTACAAAAACAAAATTTACTTTGTCAATGTGGGTTAAAAAATCAGCTAATAATGCAAAATATTTATTAGTAAATTATACTGACGATAGCAATAGAGGACTTATTCAATTTGGTGGTAGTGATGATTTTTTATTTCAAAGTAAATATTCAAATAGTAATAATGCTGTTATACAAACAAATAGACAATTTAGGGATTTAAATTCTTGGTATCATTTTGTTTTAACCGGAGATAGCACTTTAGCTACAGCTGCCGACCGAACAAAACTTTATGTAAATGGAGTTAGAGAAACAAGCTTTGCTGCTGAAACACAAATAACTCAAAACGGTAATTTTTATCTTAACGAAGCAACAACAAATGGTTTTCGTATTGGTGAAAAAGGCGATGGTAGTGATTATTTTGATGGTTATATGGCTCACGTTCATTTCTGTGATGGCTATGCTTATGAAGCTTCTTCTTTTGGTGAAACGGATGCTACGACAGGAGAATGGAAAGCAAATACAGGTCCAAGTGTTACCTATGGAACCAACGGTTTCTTTTTGAAATTTGAAGATTCTTCTAATTTAGATTTGGATAGTTCAGGTAATGCACTTACATTCTCAACAAATGGAAATTTAATACAAACAGAGGATACTCCAGATAACATTTTTCCTACTTGGAATCCACTCGGTGCCACGGTTGTGAGTTATAAAAACGCAGGTAATACTATCTATAATTCAACTAATTGGCAAAATTCATATTCAACATTAGGAATGACAAAAGGAAAATGGTATGCAGAATTTAAAACTTTAAATGCTGATAAAGCTGTTGTTGGAATAACTCCAGTCAATGCTTCAGCACAATCAACTATGGATGGAATTTCCAGCACCAATAAAAGGTTTGGTTATGGAGATGGAAATAGAGATGGAAGAGTTTTATCTTATAATGGTGGAGCAGGAACAAAATCTACAGGTGGTTCTGATACTACTTATTCATCAGGAAGTATAGCTGCAAATGATATTATAATGGTTGCTGTAGATATGGATAATTTTATTATTTGGACAGGAGTTAATGGAACTTGGAATAATTCTGCAACAGCAACAGAAATACAAAATGGGACAACAACAAATGCTATGTTCACAGGATTTAATTCTACAAGTGATACTTGGCATTTCGCAGGAACCGTAGAAAATAGTACATTGGAAGCCAATTTTGGAAATGGATATTTCGGAACATCAGCAATATCTTCACCAAATTCAGATTCCGCTAGTTTGGGAAAATTTAAATATACCGTTCCTACTGGCTATTATGCGCTATGTACAAAAAATTTAAATACACAGGGATAAACAATTATGGCTTATACAGCAGTAGATAAACATACAGCACATTTTAATATTAAACTCTATAGTGGAACAGGAAGTTCTAATGCTATTACAGGTGTAGGTTTTCAACCTGATTGGGTGTGGTTTGATAATAGATCCACAGGATTAGCCAAAGAAATGTACGACAGCGCTAGAGGTGTAGAAAAAAAGATAACCTCTAGTGATAACGGTGCTGAAAGTACGGAAGTTGGATTAACTGCTTTTGGAGCAGATGGATTCACTTGTGGTGCTAGAAACCAAACTAATAAAGATGGCGATGGTATTACAGCTTGGAGTTGGAAAGCAGGTGGAGCAGGTTCAGCAAATTCAGATGGAGCAACAAGTTCTACCGTTAGTGTTAATACAACAGCAGGATTTTCAATAGTTAAATGGACAGGAACTGGAAGTACAACAACAATAGGTCACGGATTAGGTGTTGTTCCTAAAATGGTTATATTTAAAAATACAAGTAGTGCTGTAGATTGGAGAGTTTATCATACAATACTAGGTAATACTCATAGATTATGTTTAAATGATAATTCAGCAAGTTCTGATGATGATAGTGCCTTTAATGACACTTCACCTACTTCAAGCGTTTTTACAGTTGGAGGTAGTACAAGCACTAATGCTGGAACTATGATTGCTTACTGCTTTGCAGATGTAAAAGGCTTTAGCCGTATTGGTTCTTATACAGGAAATGGGGCTGCTGATGGAACATTTAGTTATACTGGCTTTAAACCGACTTGGGTATTATTAAAAATCTATAGTTCAACAGATAGTTGGTTTATTTTTGATACGGCAACATCAATAGCAGGTGGTAATAATCCTAACTCATATTATCAGCGACCAAATGAAACTTCAGCTCAAGGTACCTCATCTTCATTATCAATGGACCTATATAGTAATGGTTTTAAATGTAGAAATACTGATACAGCATTAAATAGTTCCGGTGCAACCTATGCTTATTATGCAATAGGCCAAACTTTAGTAGGTTCAAATAATATAACTGCAAAGGCTTGTTAATGAATATATTTAAAAAAATAAAAAATTGGATTATTAAATCTTATGAAAAACCTTTAGTTCTTAAAGATGAATTAAAAATTAAAGATTTAGAAAAGAAAACTAAAATACAATTAGAAAAGTTAGGTCGTAAATTAGGTGTTGAGTTAGATAGACGCTTAACAAAATCTAAACTTATTAATAAGATAAAAAAAATTCATAGAGAAAGGTAATATTATGGCACGAACTACACAAAAAACGGCCAAGAATATTACGATTGACCAAGGCTCAACCTACAGCGAAGAATTTACGGTAACATCTGATGGAGATACAGCTGTTAATATAACAGGTATGACGGTTGCAGCTCAAATTAGAAAAAATTATTCATCAGCTAATGCTTCTTGTAATTTTACAACAGAATTGGTTACACCTGCAAGTGGTATTTACAGATTAAAATTAACTAGTGCTCAAACCGCAGCTCTTACTGATGGTAGATATGTATGGGATGCTGAATTGACTTTAAATGATAGTACACTAGAAAGAGTACACGGAGGAATTGCTACGGTCACTCCTGAAGTAACCAAGTAATGAAACAGATATGTCAAAAGACCTTGAGAAATTTTTTAACTTAATAACCGAGGCTAAACAAAGAAGAAATGAGCCTAAAAACGATACAGAAAAGTTATTAAATAAAAATCAATTTCATATTAAAGTTAAAGCAACTGAATTAAAAGATTTCTTTACTGCTTTAGAAGATGAGAAAAATAAATTACTAGAGCAAAAGCAAAAAGATAAAGAGAAATTACAAGAATTAGAAGAAATTTTATTTTCTAAATTACCTTCACCTAGAAAAACAATCAAAGAAGAAAAACCGGTAGTTAAAAATCTATCAGGTCCTAAAAAACCTGAGCCTGAAGAAACTAATTTAGAATCAATTAGAGAAGCTGTAATGCAAGCTAATCAAGCTTTATTAATTAAAGAAGATGAGCCTGAAGATTTAGTAAATCAAAGTGCTGGTGAAATAACAACACCAACAATTGGTAGTGATGAAAAAGCAACAGAAATAGAAATTAATACGGAAGATGTTATTAAAGAATTATCTAAAATATCTACCAACACAGGTGTTATATTAAATAAAGATATAGATAGTGTTGAAGAATTAAAAAAAGAATTTATACATTTTAAAAAATTAGTAACCCAACAATTAGAAAGTTTAGGTGGTGGCGGTGGTGCAGCTAGTGAAGATGTAGATTTATCTGAGGTAGCTCAAGATATAATACCAGACACTAACAATTTAAGAAATTTAGGTAGTGCTGCTAAAAGATGGAAGAAAGCATACCTTGCCAGTCAAACAATTGATATAGGGGGTGCAGAAATTTCATCTGATGGAACTGGTGCAATTTCTATTGCGGCTACTGGTGCAACTTTACCTGAAGGTTCTAAAGCAGGTGCAAATAAACTTGCGGTTACAGGAACTGGTGGTAGAACAGGCGGAATTGTAATTCAAAAGATACCTTTATATACAAGAGCAGGAGGATTATCTGAAGCGGCAACAAACTTTGAGTTTAATGCTACAATTGATACAGCACGACCTTTTACAGATAAATCAACCTATAAGTTATCAAACGGATCAACCTTGGGGGAAACAGATACATTGACATTGTTTCAATTATAAGAAGGAATAAATATAAAATATGGCAGCTAAAACACCGATAAGAACGATATTTACTGATGGCGTAGCAACAGGTTTAGCAGAATTTCAATCTGGTGAATTTATTGACTATCAATTAGGTGGTACTGGTGTAACTGCTTTAGGTACAGCCGGTCAAGTTTTAAAAGTTAATTCAGGTGCAACAGCATTGGAATGGGGTGGTGTTGAAGCTGTATTAAATATTGAAGGCTTACCTGACGGAACAGGTATCACGGTTGTAGGAACTGATAAGTTAGCATTGTCAGATGGTGGTACTGAAAAACAAGTTAACATATCTCAATTAGGAACAATCTTTGCAGGTGATACTCAAACACTTACAAACAAAACTATAAGTGGTGCTTCAAATACACTTTCAAATATAGGAAATTCTTCATTAACTAATTCAGCAGTAACCGTAGGTTCAACTTCAATATCTTTAGGTGGAAGTTCTACAACACTTGCTGGTATTACAAATTTAACTGCTGGTGGAATTAATATAACAGGAAATTCAATTACTTCCGCTGATTCAACTATTATTGAAATGGGTGAAGGTCTATCGGTAACTGGAAACTTAACCGTTTCTGGTAATATGACCGTATCAGGAACAACTACATCTTTATCAACTACAAACACAGCAGTAACCGATAATTTATTAGAATTAAATAGTGGTGTTGGATCTAACAGCGATGATAGTGGTATTATTATAGAAAGAGGATCAACTGGTGATAATGCAATATTAATGTGGGATGAAAGTGGAGATGAATTTACTTTTGGTACTACAAGTGCAACAGCAGCTTCAAATGGAAATTTAACTACTACGGATGCTAATTTAAGAGTAGCACAATTAACAGCAAATACTATTACAGGTAATGCTGTTAAAGATGAAGATGATATGGCAAGTGATTCTAATACTCACTTGGCAACACAACAAAGTATTAAAAAATATGTTGATGATTCAATATTAACAAAAGACAATACAGATGAAATTGCTGAAGGTGAAAACAATCTTTATTATACAGACGCAAGATTTGATACAAGACTTGCAACTAAAAATACAGCAGATTTAACTGAAGGTTCAAATTTATATTATACGGACGCAAGAGCAGACGCTAGAATTGCGGCTAATATAATTGATGAGGATGCTATGGGTACTGATAGTGCCACAAGAGCACCATCGCAACAATCAGTTAAGGCTTTTGTTGCTTCACAAATTTTAACTAAAGATAACACCGATGAAATAACTGAAGGTTCAACTAACCTTTACTACACAACAGCTCGTTGGGATACTAAAATGGCAGCAGCTGATACAGGTGATTTAGGAGAAGGTTCAAATTTATATTATACAGACGCAAGAGCTGACGCTAGAATCGCAAATAATATTATTGATGAAGATAATATGGCAACTGATTCTGCAACAAGAGCACCTTCTCAACAATCAGTTAAGGCTTATGTAGATTCTAAAACAACTGCTGAAATAATGGAAGATATTGCTGGGGCTATGGTTGCAGGAAATACTGAATCATTAATTACGGTAACTTATGATGATACAGATGGAACAATAGATTTTGCCGTAGATAATAACCTTGCTAATTATGATAATTCAAGTTCAGGATTTATCACAGGTCTTTCAACTGCAACATTAACAAATAAAACTTTTGATGTAGATGGAACAGGAAATAGTTTATCAAATATTGCAAATGCAAATATTAAAGCAGCTGCAGCTATAGACGCAACTAAAATTGCTGATGGATCAATTACAAATACAGAATTCCAATATTTAAATGGTGTATCTTCAAATGTTCAAACACAATTAGACGCAAAAGCGACAAATTCACAATCAATTGCTTTCTCTCTTGCTCTAGGATAGTATAAATATGCTAGAAGGAATAAAGGTAATCTAATGGCAGAACCATCAACAAGAGAAACATTAAAACAATACGCATTAAGAAATCTAGGTAAACCGGTCATTGACATCAATGTAGATGATGACCAGTTAGAAGATAGAATTGATGAAGCGTTGCAATATTTTGCTCAATATCATTATGATGGTGTTGAAAGATGTTATCTCAAATATAAATTTACAGAAGCTGATAAAACTCGTATGAAAAGTTCCGAAGGGGACTCTACGGTTACAGCAACTAAAGATGGTGTGACCACTTCTTACACAACACAAAATAATTATATTGTAGTACCTGAAACCGTATTATCGGTTACAAGAATACTCCCTTTATCTGATAGACATAACAATAATATGTTTGATATTAGATACCAATTAAGATTAAATGATTTATATGACTTTTCATCTACATCAATAATCCATTATGATATGGTATTAAGACATTTAGATTTTTTAGACCATATATTAGTAGGTGAAAAACCTATTAGATTTAATATGCACAATAATAGATTGTATATAGATATGGATTTTAAAAATGATATATCTGTTGATGAATATATTATAATTGAATGCTATAGACGATTGGATCCATCATCTAACACCGATGTTTTTAATGACATATTCTTAAAAAGATATGTAACCGCTTTGTTTAAAAAACAATGGGGAAGTAATTTAAGTAAATTCAATGGTGTGGCTATGATGGGAGGAGTAACTTTAAATGGTGCAGACATATTTAATCAGGCAAACCAAGACATTGAAAAGTTAGAAGAGGACATTAAGAAAAATTTTGAAACGCCAGTAGATTATATGATAGGATAATCTAATGCCAACTAATGTATTTTTTGAGCGAGGTGGCACAACAAGTGAGAAAAGGTTATTAGAAGATTTAATAGCCGAGAATATACAAATACACGGCCACGATTGCTATTATCTTCCACGAAAATTAATCAATAGGGATCTAATCCTTAATGAAGATACACTAGCGAAATTCAATACTGCTTATCTAATTGAAATGTACTTTGAAGGCGACAGCTTCCAAGGTGAACAAGAGATGATGAGTAAGTTTGGATTAGAAATTAGAGAAGATACAACCTTTGTTGTTTCAAAACGAAGATTTGAAGAATTAGTATCTGATAATGCAAATCTTATAGCTGCAGGACGACCTAACGAAGGCGATTTAATATATCTGCCTTTTATGAAATCCTTTTTTGAGATTTTATTCGTAGAGGATCAGGAACCATTCTTCCAATTAAATAATTTACCAGTTTATAAATTAAGAGTTACTAGATTTGAATATGCTTCTGAAAAAATTGATACAGGTGTTGCAGACATTGACGCATTGGAAACTTCAAGGTCAATGGATATGCTTAATTATAAAACGACACTTGAAGATGGTAGTGGGTCATTACAAATGGAATCTGAATATGGAACATTTTACTTTATTGGAGAAGATTTTAGTATAGAAACACAATCTAAAGACGCAGCTGATAATACAGCATTTGAAACAGACGCTGGATTTGATACCGTTTCAACCGGCGATGACATATTAGACTTTACAGAAAGAAACCCATTTGGAGAAATTGACGAAGGATTTTAGATGTTAGGAACACATTTTTATCACCAAACATTAAGACGATTAGTTATAGGATTTGGAACAATCTTTAATAACATTGTTATTCAAAGAAAGAATAGCTCTGGTGCTGTTGTACAAAGTATAAAAGTTCCTTTAGCATATTCTCCTAAAGAAAAGTTTTTAGCAAGATTAGAACAACAATCAGACCTTTCAGATAGACAGGTTGCAGTTACTTTACCTCGTATGGGGTTTGAGATTGCTGGAATTAATTATGATTCTACTAGAAAATTAACTAGAGTCAAAAAATTTAGAGCAGTTAAAACATCTAATTCAACACATTTAGATTATAATTATGCACCTGTTCCTTATAATATAAGTTTCAATTTATATAGTTTTACCTCATCAGCTGAAGGTGGTCTACAGATTATAGAACAAATATTACCTTATTTTCAACCTGACTATACGGTTACGGTTAATATTATACCAGAATTGAATATAAAAAGAGATGTTCCAATTATTCTAAATAGTGTTAATTATGAAGATATTTACGATGGATCATTTGCAAATAGAAGAACGGTTAATTATACATTGAATTTTACTGCTAAAACATATCTATATGGACCAATACATACAGGTAGGGTTATTAAAGAAACTCAAGCTGATATGTACACGGATACAACTAGCACAGAAAAAAGAGAAGAAAGAATTATAGTGGTTCCAGACCCTACTACAGCAGACGCTGATGATGATTTCGGGTTTACTACTACTATTACTACTTTTGCAGACGCAAAAAATTATAACCCTTCAACTGATTCAGATGAATAAATAATATAAATATAAGAGAGAGAATTAAAATATGGCCTTATCAAAAATTAAAACAGGAAGTATAACTGATAGTGCGGTTACAACTGCTAAAATAGCAGATGGTACTATTGTTAATGCTGATGTAAGTTCAAGCACAACAATTGACGCTACTAAATTGGCGGTTACGGTTACCTATCCTACAATATCATCAATCAGTACAAGTTATATTGCTCCAGCAACAGCAACAAGTTTTAATATAACAGGATCAAATTTTGATACTGGAGTTCAGGTATGGGCTGAAAAGAGTGATGGTACTTTTATATCTGCTAATTCAATAACTCGTAATAATGAAACTTCACTAACGGTTAATTTTACTTTGGCTGCTGAAGGAGATTATTATTTAAGAATTGAAAGGTCTGATGGTTTATCTGTTCGTTCTAGTACAGCAATATTGGGAGTTAATAATGATCCAACTTGGACAACAAGTTCAGGTACATTAGGAAGTGTTGCAGGTGGCGGATCAATGAGTTTTAGTGCTTACGCTACAGAAACAGATTCAGGACCAATCACTTATGCTTTAGTATCTGGTTCTTTACCAGGAGGTGCTACTTTATCAACAAATAATAGTATTGCATATATTACTGGAACAGAAACAGGCTCTACAGCAGAAACAACATATACTTTTTCATTGGAAGCAACCGATGATGAAAGTCAAAAGGCAACTAGAGAATTTAGTATAACGGTAACACACGGTGCAAATAATAGTGGCCAATTTAATTAATATAAATATTATTTAATAGGAAAAATTTATGGCAAATACATATGTAGAGAGAACAATCGCAACTGGTTCTTCACCAACCAAATTAACCATATCTATGTGGATTAAAGGGATGGCTGATCCTGGTGCCGCAGTACAAAGAAGTTTCTTTGGTTTTAGAGATAATGGTGATACTGACCGTTTTTTTAATATCTATATGTCATCTAATGGAAGTTTATATGCGTATTGGAAAGATTCCTCTTTGGTATTTACTTTAGGAACTATGCAAAAATTTAGGGACCCTAATGCTTGGGGACATTTTGTTCTGGCAATGGATACAACGGATGCTACAGCTGCAGACCGAGTAAAAATGTATTGGAACGGAGAAAGAATTACAGCCCACGAAGATAGTTTAGATACAATAACTCAAAGCAAAGTAATGGATATTTTAGGTGATACTGATGGTAGAATTACCGTTGGTGCTGCTAAAACAGGTTCAACCTGGCATTATTGGGATGGCTGTATATCACAAGTTCAATATGTAGATGGTTTAGCTTTGGCACCAACAGAATTTGGTGCTGTGGATGCTACAACAGGAGAATGGAAAGTTGGTACTGCAAGTTATGCTACACCAGGAACCAATGGATTCCATTTGAAATTTGAAAATAGTGCCAACCTAGATTTAGATTCATCTTCTAATGCACATACTTTTACAACAAGTGGAACTTTAACTTCAACAGAGGATAGTCCAAGTAATAATTTTGCTATAATAAACCCAGTACAAGTTGAGGGTGGGGGTTCTCCTGCTTTAACATTTGCTAATGGAAATACAAAGGTAACAAGAAGTGGAAATTGGCGAGGACATATGAGTTCAATAGGTGTCAATAAAGGAAAATGGTATTGGGAAATTAAATGTACGGGAAATGTAGCTTTAGGTATTGGAAAATTTGGCGGAGATGTTGATAATTGGACTTATCTTGCAGGTGGTCAATCTTGGTTAGGAGATAAAAATGATGTTTGGATATTATATAATAATGCTTCTAGTCAAGTTAAATATACTGGTGGTTCTTCTGGTGGAAATTGGGGTACGGTAACTGGAGACGCTGAAATTGTAACCATTGCTTTTGACGCAGATAATGGAATAATTTGGACAGGTAATGGTGGTACTTGGCACGAATCTGCAACTGAAGCTGAAATAGAAGCAGGAACAACTACTAATGCTATGTATTCAGGAATAACAATAGGAAATGACCACTTTGGTTCAATAGGTGCAGTAGAGAATGGAAATTTAGAATATAATTTTGGTAACGGATACTTCGGAACAACAGCAGTGTCTAGTGCTGGGACAAATGCTTCAGGATTTGGAATTTTTGAGTATGATGTACCTGCAGGTTTCACAGCGCTCTGTACGAAAGGACTTAACGAATAATGGCTTATACAACAATAGATAAACATACAACTTATTTTAATTCAATTGCATATGCTGGAACAAGTTCAGGTGCTAAAGCGGTAACAGGTGTTGGACACCAACCAGATTTGATTTGGTTTAAACAAAGGGATGCTACAAGATCCTGGGTTATGATAAATTCTGTGCGTGGAGTGGGCAAGGCACTTGCTTCTGATGGTGAAGCAGCTGAACAAACAAATGCAAATTATTTAGCCAGTTTTGATTCTGATGGATTTACTACAGGCTCAACGCAAGATAATGGAACTAATACAAATGGTGGAACTTATGCAGCTTATTGTTGGAAGGCTGGAACGACATCAGGAATTGACGCAACAGGAGCAGATATAACTCCAACATCTTATTCTATGAATGCAACTTCCGGTATTTCAATTATTAACTATACAGGAAATGGAACTGATGGAGCTAAGATTGCTCACGGATTAGGAGCTATCCCTGAGCTGATGATAGTTAAACGATTATCAAATTCAAATTACTGGGCAGTTTTTCATAAAAGCGACGTAACAGATTATCTAGTATTCGGTACAACTGCTGCTTTCAGCGATGCTCCAATATGGAAAGATACTATGCCTACTTCAATCTATTATCAAACTGATAATTCTGGTTCGGTTAATGCAAGTGGAGACCAGATGACTGCTTGGTGTTTTAAATCTATACCTGGCTTTAGTAAGATTGGTTCTTATCTTGGGAATGGAAATGCAGATGGAAATTTTGTGTATACCGGCTTTAAGCCAGCTTTCATAATGATAAAATATGCTTCAGGTGGTGGTACAGGTCCTTGGAATATATACGATAATAAAAGCAAAGGTTACAATACGGAAAATGATTATGTTCAAGCTAATACAACAAGCTCTGAAAATTCTGATGGAAACCAACTAGATATTTTGTGTAATGGATTTAAATTCAGATCCAATGATGGTGATTCAAATACAAGTGGTGGTACATATATCTATTATGCAGTAGGCCAAACTTTAGTAGGTTCAAATAATATTCCAAATACGGTACATTAGGCTTTATAGTTTTTAATACATTATAAATAATATTATGAGTAAATTGGATGATAAATTAAATACGATTCTAGGTGTTCCTGCAACATCTTCAAATGAACCTGCAAAGGTTCCAGTTCCTAGAAAAGAAGATAAAAATAAGCAAGACATAGAAAACGATTACAAGTATAGTAGAGAAAACTACTATAACTTAATAGAGCGTGGTCAACAAGCAATACAAGGTATTTTAGATATTGCTGAGGCTGGTCAGCATCCAAGAGCATATGAGGTTGCAGGTAATATGATTAAACAGGTCGCTGACACCGTTGATAAATTACAAGACTTACAAGGTAAGTTAAAACTCTTAAAAGATGTTCCTAATAAAACTACAACAAATGTTAAAAATGCTTTGTTTGTAGGTTCATCTGCTGAACTCCATAAAATGCTTGCTAAAAATAAAAAAAGGTCTGACAAAGAAGATAAAGATTTTAAACAAGCTAAGACCGTATCGGAGCAATCACAGGACAATTTAGAACCAATCTATGATACCCCTACTACTAGTCCTATGTCGGACGAGTAATGAAAATCTATAAAGCAAGAAAAAATCATCCTTTAAAACAAGTCTTTCTTATAAGTAATTTAACTTATATAAGTAAGAGACCTTGGCCATCATTAATGAATGGTGAGGAGATGGAGGACCCAATAGAGGTTATTCAACATAGTATTAGTGATAAACCAAGGTTAGGTAATAATGGAACACCTTATAAAGAAAAAAAATATTCTATTAAAAAAGGTTCTAGTAGAATAAATGCGGCCGTACATAAAGGGTATGACGCAATAGAAGGAATAATAATTAATGCCTGAAAGAGAAGCATATTTAGGAAATCCTAATCTACAAAAAGCAAATGTAGAAAGAGAATATACAAAAGCAGAGATTGTTGAGATACAAAAATGTATGGACAATCCTGTATATTTTATTGAGCATTATTTAAAAATTGTTTCTATTGATGAAGGTCTAGTGCCTTTTCATATGTATGGTTTTCAAAAAGAAATGGTGGATACATTCCACAATAACAGATTTACAATTTGCAAATTACCTAGACAATCAGGAAAGTCAACCGTTATCATTGCATATCTATTGCATTATGTAATATTTAATCCCAATGTTAATGTGGCTATACTTGCTAACAAATCATCAACAGCAAGAGATTTATTACAAAGATTACAATTATCTTATGAGAATTTACCTAAATGGTTACAACAAGGTGTATTAAATTGGAACAAAGGTTCTTTAGAATTAGAGAACAATAGTAAAATACTCGCAGCTGCCACATCTTCAAGTGCAATTCGGGGCGGATCATATAATATTATTTTCCTAGACGAGTTTGCTTTCATACCTGCTAATATTGCTGAACAATTTTTTAGTTCAGTTTATCCTACAATTTCTTCTGGTAAATCTTCTAAAGTAATTATGGTATCAACACCACACGGAATGAATATGTTTTATAAAATGTGGAATGATTCAATACATAAAAGAAATGATTATAAACCAATTGAAGTACATTGGAGTGAAGTACCAGGTAGAGATGATAAATGGAGAGAACAAACAATAAGAAATACTTCCGAGGCACAATTTGCTTCCGAGTTTGAATGTGAGTTTGTAGGTTCAATTGATACATTAATCAATCCTTCAAAACTTAAAACAATGTCGCATTTTACTCCTAAAACTTCTAATGCAGGATTAGATGTTTATGAAAATCCTGTTAAAGGTAGAGAATATATTATGACGGTTGATGTTGCCAGAGGTTCAATAAAAGATTATTCAGCCTTTGTTGTATTTGATGTTTCAAGTATGCCTTATAAGATAGTAGCAAAATTTAGAGATAATGAAATCAAACCATTATTGTTTCCACATACAATAGAGAAGGTTGCCAAAGCATATAATATGGCTAATGTTTGTGTTGAGGTAAATGATGTAGGTCATCAAGTAGCAGACGCATTACAATTTGAATTAGAATATACAAATCTTTTAATGTGTCAAATGAAAGGCCGTGCAGGTCAAATATTGGGTGCAGGATTTTCAAAAAGAGGAACTCAAATGGGAGTTCGTATGACAAAACAAGTAAAAAGAATAGGGTGTGCTAACTTAAAGACTTTAGTAGAGAGTGATAAAATGCCTATACAAGATTTCAATATAATAGAAGAATTATCAACCTTTATAAGAAAAGGACAATCATTTCAAGCTGAAGAAGGTGCAAATGATGATTTAGTTATGTGTTTAGTTATCTTTGCGTGGTTGTCAAATCAAAGATACTTTAAAGAATTAACAGACCAAGATGTTAGAGCAAGACTATATGAAGAACAAAAGAATGCAATAGAACAAGATATGGCACCATTTGGGTTCAAAAATGATGGACTTGAAGAAGATACAATTATAGATGATAAAGGAGAGGTCTGGCATCCCGTAGATATACGCAAAGGTCTAGGATAAGAATTTGATAAATAGAAGTAGAGATAATTGATACTTATTAGCTAATAAGGAAAAATAGGAGAACATATATATGGCATTTCAAGTTTCACCAGGCGTTCTCGTTAAGGAAAAGGATTTAACAAATGTAATCCCATCGGTTGCTACCTCTATAGGTGGTATCGCAGGGCAATTCAAACAAGGTCCAGTAGATGAAGTTGTTTCAATTTCGTCTGAAAAGGATTTGGTTGAACAATTTGGAAAACCTGATTCGAATACTTTTGAATACTTTTTTACTGCTGCTAGTTTCTTAGCATATAGTAATAGTTTAAAAGTTGTACGAGCAACAAATACAGGTTTGCTGAATGCTACGGCAAACGAAAGTGGTCTTTTAATTAAGAACACTACTGACTACCAAGACAACTATGCTGACGGTTCAGGCTCCGTAGGAGAATGGGCTGCTAGAACAGGCGGTGCTTGGGGTAATAATATTAAAGTATCTGTATGTCCTTCCTCAACGGTTTACGAAGAAATCGACAAGACAACGGTTTCAGATGGCTCAATTGCTGTCGGAGACACAGGAGTTACTTTATCAAGTGGCGCTGGTTTTAATGTTGGTGACATCATAAGCTTTGGAGAAGATGGCGGATATGAATATAGAGTCCTTACGGTTGCAGGTGCTGACATCACTTTTTGCAGACACGACGGAAGTAACCAAGGCGGACTACACACAGCCATTGCTAACGGAGTAAATGTTAGACGAAGATGGCAACATTATGATTTAGTTGCAGCTGCTCCAGGAACATCAAGTTATGTTTCTGATAGAGGCGGAAGCAATGATGAAATGCACATTGTAGTAATTGACGAAGATGGAGACATCTCTGGCAAAGCTGGAGAGATTTTAGAAGTTTATGATTCAGTATCAAAAGCTTCTGACGCAAAAACTCCTCAAGGAGATGACAATTACTATGTTAATGTGGTATATAATAAATCAGAATATATCTATTGGATGGATCATTATTCAGCAGGTACAAATTGGGGTTCAGCTGCTCTGAACACTACATACACGGCGGTAACTACTTTGTTATCAAATAGTTTAAGTGGTGGTGCAGATGGTTCAGCAGTTTCAACTGCTCAATTAAAAACTGCTTATGAAAAAATGCAAGACGCAGAAACGGTTGATGTTAATTTATTAATCGCTGGTAAAGGGGATGCTACTCACATAGATAACCTAATTACTATTGCAGAAAACAGAAAAGACGCTGTTGTTTTTGCTAGTCCAGAAAGAAGCGATGTTGTTAATGTTGCTAACTCAAATACACAAACGACTAATGTAAAAGGATTCTTTGACGGAATTCGTTCATCTAGTTATGTTGTTTTTGATAGTGGATACAAATATACTTATGACAAGTATAATGATGTATTCCGTTGGGTACCGTTAAACGGAGACATTGCTGGTTTGGCTGCAAGAACAGATTTAACAAACGACTCTTGGTTCTCACCTGCTGGTTTCAGTAGAGGAGTTATTAGAGGCGCTGTTAAACTTGCGTACAATCCAATTAAAACTGAAAGAGATACATTATACAAAGCTAGAGTTAATCCGGTTACTACTTTCCCAGGTCAAGGAACGATCCTGTTTGGAGACAAAACTGGTTTATCTAACCCTAGTGCATTTGACAGAATTAATGTTAGACGATTATTCATTACTTTAGAGAAGGCAATATCAACTGCTTCTAAATTCCAATTGTTTGAGTTCAATGATGAATTTACAAGAGCGCAATTTAGAAATATGGTAGAACCTTTTTTAAGAGATGTACAAGGTCGTAGAGGTATTACAGATTTCATAGTAGTATGTGATGAAACTAATAACCCTGGCGATGTTGTTGATAGAAATGAGTTCCGTGCTGACATATTCGTTAAACCAAATCGTTCTATTAATTTTATAACCCTACAATTCGTAGCAACTCGTACAGGTGTTGCCTTTGAAGAAGTAGTGGGAGCGTAAGGAGATAAACAATGCCAAATATAAATGACTTTAAAAGTAAGTTAAGAGGCGGCGGCGCTCGTGCTAATCAATTCAGAGTCGTAATGCCTTTTCCAGGTTTTGCAAGTCTTGGTGGTGAAACAGAAACTATGAGTTTCTTATGTACCACAGCTGCTCTTCCAGGAATGAACGTTGAACCTGTTGCAATTCCATTTAGAGGTCGTCAATTATATGTTGCTGGAGACAGAACATTTGAACCTTGGACGACTACTATTTTGAATGATACAGATTTCAAAATTAGAAATGCCTACGAAAGATGGTTAAATGGTATCAATAATATGTCAGATAACGAAGGATTAGTTAATCCTGCTGATTATCAAGTTGACGCATTTATTGACCAATTAGACCGTAACGGAAATGTGATTAAATCATATACTTTCAGAGGAATGTTCCCAGCGTCAATAGATGATATTGCGTTAGGATATGGAACTAACAATGAGGTAGAAAGTTTTACTGCTACTCATAGGTACCAATACTTTGAAACAAATACAACTACTTAATATCATCATAAATAATTAAGTAGAATTGGAGAAATAAATTATGGCAGAACTATTTGGATTTAAGATTGAGCGACTAAAATCGCCTACATCAGATCCACGACAAAATATAGTACCACCTTCAGCGGATGACGGCACACAAGTCGTCCCCGCTGGTGGGTTTTTTGCGTCTTACGGAGGTTTTGACGCAGGTGCTAGAAACGAGTTAGACCTTATAAGACGATATAGAGAAATCGCTTTACATCCAGAATGTGATATGGCGGTGGAGGATATTGTTAATGAGGCTATTACATCAAACGAAAACCAACAATCTGTATCTTTAGATTTAACAAAAGTAGAATATAGTAATCAGATAAAAGAAAAAATTAGACAATCTTTTAGAGAAGTATTATTATTATTACAATTTGATATTAAAGGCCACGACATTTTTAGACGATGGTATGTTGATGGTAGATTATATTATCATAAAATCATAGACGCAGAATCTCCCAGATTAGGAATAACAGAATTAAGATACGTTGATCCACGCAAAATTAAAAAAGTGCGTGAGATGAAGAAAGGCGTTCCGATGCCTGTTCCTGGTATGCCATTTACGGCTGCAGGAAAATTCAATGAGTTTTACTTATTCAACGAAAAAGGAATACACCCAACAGCCGCTAGTAATGTTGGGGGTATTAAAATCGCACCTGATTCAATAATGTATTGTCCATCAGGTTTAGTTGACCAAACTAAAAATATGGTCCTATCTTATTTACATAAGGCGATTAAACCAGTTAATCAATTGCGTATGATTGAGGATGCTGTTGTTATATACAGAATAGCAAGAGCACCTGAAAGAAGAATTTTCTATATTGATGTAGGTAATTTACCTAAAATCAAAGCGGAACAATATTTAAGAGATATTATGTCCAGATATAGAAACAAACTTGTATATGACGCAAGTACAGGTGAAATAAGAGATGATAGAAATTATATGTCTATGTTGGAGGACTTCTGGTTACCTCGTAGAGAAGGTGGTAGAGGAACTGAAATCACTACTTTGGCTGGTGGTCAAAATTTAGGTGAGATTGCAGACATAGAATATTTTAGACAAAAACTCTATCGTTCTTTAAATGTACCAATCAGTAGATTAGAAAGTGGACAAGGTTTTAATCTTGGTCGTGCAGCTGAAATTAGTAGAGATGAATTAAAATTTACTAAATTTGTAGGCAGATTAAGAAAGAAATTTACAATGTTATTCCACGACCTATTGAAAACTCAATTAGTTTTAAAAGGTATTATTTCAATTGAAGAATGGGATGTTTTACAACAACAAATTACTTATTCATTTTTACAAGATGGATTCTTTGCAGAATTAAAAAATTCTGAAATAATGAGAGAAAGGGTTAATCTAGTAAGAGAAGTAGAACCTTATATTGGTAAGTATTTCTCTAATGAATATGTAAGAACAAACATATTAAGACAAACCGATTTAGATATTGAAAAACAAGATAAACAAATTGCAGTAGAGAAACCACAGGAACAAGAGAATCCTGTACAAAATAACGGAGAAGAGGATATAAATAATAACAATGAGTAAAGATGAAATTAAAAAATTTGTAGATTCACTTGATAAAGGAGATAACGATTCTGCTCAACAAGCAATTAAAAATGCTTTAGCAGATAAGGTTAGCTCAAGCTTAGATGATAGGAAAGTTGATGTGGCGAAAACTATTATACAACCTACTCCTGAAGCTGAGGCTCCAAGTGATGAAAACGCTTAGTAATTTTAAAGAAGAAATTATTACTGACGGAAACGATTATAAGCGTACTAGGCAATATAATAAATTAGCGCCTAGAATGAAACGAGCAGTAGACCAAATATTTCGTAATGCTGATGATGACGCTGATGTTATTGCAGACTTTGAACTTAATGTTAAAAAGGCTGCACAAAAATTTAAGGTAAAAATCGGTGACCTTATGAAATATTTTGATAAGGAAACTTTAACAATTTTAAGAAGGTAAAAAACAAATGACACAAACATTTATAAGTAAAGGCGCTTTAGTTGCAGGTACTTTAGCCGATAATGACATCGGTCAAGCTCACTTTGTAAGAATAACTGCTACTGCTGGAACAAATACAATTACCGTAAAAGAAACTGGTGGTGGAACTACTTTAGGAACTTTCTATTTACACGCTGCTGGCGATACGGTTATAGTAGAAAAAGGTCCAACAGACGAGTTAACTTCAAGTGGTAATGTTCAAGCTTCTGCTGTAGGATCGCCTAGAAGTTAATTATGACTATCGCAGCTACACAATTAGCTGATGATAGTTTTAAGACTATTATTTCAGCGTCTGGAGTTGGTGGAGAAACAAACCAAAGGTTATTAGACGCTTCGACATTAATAGGTGCAACAGCAAGTCCAAACTTGTCTATTGCAAATGTATATTATGAACTTATCGGCACAGGAAATTTAAAATTATATTTTGACGCTGAAACTGATGAAGAAGCTTTAAGTATATCAGGCAGAGGAAATTATGGACTTAAACCTAGTGAACCGAAAATTAAACAAGGTGATACAGGAGTTGATTTAATAAACTCCACTGGTGATGTTTTAGTGAGTACAGATTCTACATTAACAAGTTATAAGGTTGTTGTAGAATTTCATAAAGAAAAAGGTTTTAATGAGTAATAAAAGATTAGATATATCTGATAGCACAGCCGTAAGTATGCCAATGAAAAATTTGATTGCTATTGTGGGAGCAGTAGCTATGGGAGTGTGGGCTTATTTTGGGGTGATTGAACGATTAAATAAATTAGAAACCAATACAACACTATTAGAAAAAGATTTAGTACAGGCAGAGGAAGGTTTATCTGCTGACATAGATAAGAATAACGAATTTAGGATCAAGTGGCCAAGAGGAGAGATGGGAAGTTTACCCGCTGATTCCGAGCAATTTATGCTAATTGAATTTTTAAGTGGCCAAGTGGAAGCTATATCAAAACAACTTGAAGGTATGATGAATAATAAGGTAAATATTGAACGGTTACAGACCGATATGGAAAAGGTTTTAAGTGATATAGAAAGATTAAAAGATAATTTAAGAAGTGTCAAAAACGGACACACAACAGGAGAGTAATATGGATGCAGCTACTTTAGTTACCATTATAACAATGTTTATTGTTACCGATACATCTTCAGAATTTGTTAAGTATGATGGACTAATGGATTGTTTGAAAGAGAAAAGAGCAATCGAAAAATTAAAAGATGGTCGTAGAGTAATCTGTGGTCCATCTCTTGCAGAAATTGACGCTAATGGTAATATTATTAGTATCAAAAATAAAATGCCTGACCAATCAGGTAGTCTAAAATTAGGCGGAACAGCTCAATCACTAACAGAAAAAAAGAAGAAAAAACAAACGAAAGTTTTAACACAGGATTAATTATATGAAAAAATTATTATTAGGTTTATTTGTTGCGCTATTTTTAGTAGGTTGCCAATCAACAAATAGTATTAAGATAGAAAAAAAATCAGGCCTACTTGATGTTGTAAAAGAAAGAGGTTATGTTATTTGTGGAGTTAATTCAGGTTTACCTGGGTTCTCTGCTAAGGATGAAGAAGGAAATTGGAGTGGTTTAGATGTAGATTTCTGTAGAGCAGTTGCCGCTGGTATATTTGGTGACGCTACTAAAGTAGAGTTTGTAGGTTTAAATGCTGCTCAAAGATTTCCAACATTAGCTTCTGGCAATATTGATTTACTTGCAAGAAATACTACTTGGACAATCAGTAGAGATGTTAATTTAATGTTTGAATTTGCAGGTGTTAATTATTATGATGGACAAGGATTTTTAGTACCAGAAGAATTAGATATTGAAAGTGCTACAGAATTAAATGGTGCTTTTGTATGTATTACAAAAGAAACAACATCCGAATTAAATTTAAATGATTACTTTGCAGAAAACAATATGGAATATAAACCCATATATGTTGCAAATAACAAAGAGGCAAAAGCAAAATTATTTGCTGGAGAGTGTGATGTATTCACAACAGACGCTTCTGGTTTAGCATCCGCTAGAGCAGGTGCTGAAGATCCTGATAAATGGATTGTATTACCAGAAATTATATCTAAAGAACCTTTAGGTCCACTTGTAAGACAAGGCGACCAAGAATGGGAAGATATAGTAAGATGGACTATGTTCATTATGATTAATGCTGAAGAGGCAGGTATCACTTCTAAAAATGTTGAAATGATGTTAACTTCTAAATCAAAAGAAGTAAAAAGAATTTTAGGAGTAGAAGGTTACATTGGTCCTATGTTGGGACTTGGAATGAAATTCGGATATAATATTATAGAACAAGTAGGAAATTACGGAGAATCTTTTGAAAGAAATGTGGGAGAAGAAACACCACTTGCTTTAGAAAGAGGATTAAACAGACTTTGGAAGGATGGTGGTATACTATATGTTCCACCAATAAGATAATATGTTTAAAAAACTAATAGACAAAATAGGATTTTGCAACGGCGACACTAGATGGTTGTTGAAAATTTTAGGTGCTATATTTTTAATTGCTATAGTATTTGGAATTTTCTTAAACTCAACTAGAGTAGAAGCTAATTGTAATGGTTGTGGAGAAGATAATCATACAAATAGTTGCCACGAATCAGCTGACCATACACACGATCCTGCAGATAAAGAACCAGAAGTAGTTTTTGCAGTATGTGTATTTGCAGATGGTAGTTTAATTGACCATAAAGGTGCAAATAGTATGTCAGATTGTTTAAAGACCAAAAGAGAAGTAGAAAAAGAGTGGAGAAACAGATCCAAAGAAATGGATAGTGTAGAAATAAATGGTATCACTTATAAGATAGATGGTGAATCATTAGCATTTATGTGTGATTTGGTTGACGCAAATGTACATCATTATGAGGATGGTAGCTGGGAAATTATTCAAATATTAGGTAAACATAAAAAGGAAGAATAATGATAGAACAATTAAAGAAATTTTTAATAGATTTATCAAGTGAAATTTGTAGTGAAAGCACAAAGACTGCAGGTGAGATTTGTGATAAAACAAAGAAAGCAAATGCTGACTTTGTTAAAGCAATAATGGAGAGTATCTAATGGCTGACGCAGTATCAGTACAAACAATTGCCGATACATCTGGCGTAAAATATGTTTGTAAATTAACTAACATATCAGACGGAACAGGTGAAACTTTAGTCAAAAAAGTTGACGCAAGTGAATTAACTTTTATGACCGAAGATGGTAATAGAACAATTGCACGAGCATATTGGTCAGTTAATACTGCTAATTCAAAATCAGCAGTAGAGTTAGTTTGGGATGGTGCAACGAATGCCACGGCATTATTGTTATCTGGTCAAGGTTTTATGGACTTTAGAACAGATGGAAATAGTGTTCCAAACAATTCAACAACACCTACAGGCGATATTTTGTTAAGTACAAAAAACTTTGCCAGTGGAGATAATTATACAATTATTGTGGAGTTTAGATAATAGTTTGTATAAATAATAAAGAGAGATAGATTAGATGAAGCTAATTACCGAAGAAATACAAAACGCAGAATATATTGTAGAAGAATCTAAAGATGGCAAAAAGAATTATGCCATTAAGGGGATTTTTATGCAAGCGGATGTCAAAAATCGTAATGGTCGAGTCTATCCACAAGAAGTATTACAAAGAGAAGTAGTACGTTATAACCGAGAATTTATCAATAAGAATAGAGCATTTGGGGAGTTGGGTCATCCAGAAGGTCCAACGGTGAATTTAGAACGAGTAAGTCATATGATTAAATCACTCTATCCTGACGGAAAAAACTTTATGGGGGAAGCTAAAGTTTTAGATACCCCTTATGGAAAAATTGTGAAAAATTTAATTGACGAAGGCGCTAAACTAGGAGTTTCAAGTAGAGGAATGGGAACTTTATATCAAAGAGGTGGCGCTAATTATGTCAAAGACGATTTTTACCTTGCTACGGCTGCAGATATAGTTGCAGACCCATCAGCTCCAGACGCCTTTGTAGAAGGCATTATGGAAGGCAAAGAGTGGGTTTGGGACAATGGCAGATTAAAAGAGCAAGCTATATCAGAATTAAAGTTGCAGGTCCTGAAGGCTAAGAGAGAACAAATCGCAGATGTTAAAGCTCGTGTGTTCGAATCTTTCCTTAAAAACCTGTAATTTTATAAATAATAACACGCAATTCCCTAGGGAATAGTGGGATTATTTTTAATTAACAAGCGAACCTTAAAAGGGAGAGAATAACAATGGCAAATACAAATGCAGACGCACCTAAAAGAAATGCAGTTGCAGGCGAAGCCCCAAAAAGTTTAAGTACGACTATTCAGAATGTGATCCAAAAAGCGGTAACATCTCCGAATGATCCAAAAATAGATTTTGCACAAGGAGTTAACCACATAACTGGTGACGCTCATCAAAAAAGTGCAGGCAAAGCTGACCCAATGCAATCTTTAAAAGCTTCTACTGAACCAGAAAAGAAACCTGAGGCAGTAAAAGAAAATGAGGATGCGCCTAAGGAAAAAGAAATAGTGAAAGCAAACGCTGAGAAAGAAAAAGAAGTGAAAAAAGAATCAGATGATGAAAAGAAAAAAGAAATCAAAGCAAATGCTGACGCTGAAAAAGAAAAAGTTGCAGAGCAAGATGAAAAAGAAGTAGTTAAAGCTCAAGACAAAAAAGATGATGAAAAAACTTTAAAAGCTAACGCTGACAAAGAAAAAGAAGTGAAAGAGCAAGACGAAAAGAAACCAGAAGAAATCAAAGCTAACGCTGAGAAAGACGCTGAGAAGAAACTTCAAGCTCAAACAGACGCTGAGAAAAAAGCTGATGTTAAAGAACAAGATGATAAAGAAAAAGAATTGAAAGCGAATGCCGATGCTGAAAAAGCAAAGGAATTAAAAGCTCAAGAAATTAAAGATAAAATGAAACAAGTTGATGTTAAAGAAGATGTTAAGGCTTTAGTTGGAAACGAGTCTGATTTATCAGATGAATTTAAAACAAAAGCTTCTACAATATTTGAGGCTGCAGTAAGAAACAAACTTGCAGAGGAAGTAATCAGATTAGAAGATGAGTACGCTGAAAAAGTAAAAACGGAAACTGAAACTGCTAAAAACGAAATAGTAGAAAAAGTTGACGGTTACCTTAATTACATAGTCGAGGAGTGGATGAAAGAAAACGAATTGGCTGTAGAAAAAGGACTTAAAGGCGAAATCGCTGAGGACTTTATATCTGGCCTCAAAAAACTATTTGAATCTCATTACATTGATATTCCGGAAGAGAAATACAATGTTATTGAGGATCAAGCTGCTAAGATAGATGAGTTAAACAAAAAACTTAATGAGTCTATTGAGAAAAATGTTAAACTTAACCAAGAAAATGCTAAACATACTAGAGATGAGATCCTTGCGGATGTCGCTTCTGATTTAGCTGATTCTCAAAAAGATAAGTTTAATGGCTTGGCAGAGAATGTTGAATACAATGACGCTGCTGATTTCAGAAAGAAAGTAGAAACTTTAAAAGCTTCTTACTTTCCTAGAGAAAAAGCAACGAGTGATGAAGTAAATGATGTGGCGGGAACACAAGGAAATGTTGATACAGAAGTTACTGAATCAATGGCTGCATATACCGCTGCTATAAGCAAACAAAAAAAATTAGACATTTACAATAAAAAGTAAAGCTAATTTATTGTTAACAATAATAAGATAGAGGAGAGATAGATATGTATTTATCTGAAGCTATACAACAAAAGTGGCAGCCAGTTTTAGACCATCCAGAATTACCAAAGGTAACTGATGGCTACAAACGTGCGGTCACTGCTATGGTGTTAGAAAACCAAGAGAAAGCGCTTAAAGAAGATGCTCAGTTTATGTCTGAAGCAGCTCCTGCTAACGCAACTGGTTCTAATGTCCAAAACTGGAATCCTATCTTAATTAGTCTAGTAAGACGTGCTTTACCTAATTTGATTGCATATGACGTATGTGGTGTGCAACCAATGTCAGGTCCAACTGGTTTAATATTTGCTATGAGAAGCAGATACGCAACGCAGTCTGGAACTGAAGCGCTTTTTGACGAAGCTGATTCAGATTTTTCTGGTAGAAATGCTGCTGGTAGTTCAGTTGACGGTTATTCAAGTACCGCTCACGCTGGATCTAACCCAGGAGTATTAAATGATGGTTCACCTGGTACCTACACAGCTGGTACTGGAATGACAACTGCTAAAGCTGAAGCTTTAGGAGACGCAACTGGTAATGCATTCGCTGAAATGGCTTTCTCAATTGAGAAATCTACGGTGACTGCTAAATCAAGAGCTCTTAAAGCAGAGTACACAATGGAACTTGCTCAAGACCTTAAAGCAATTCACGGTTTGGATGCGGAAACAGAATTATCAAATATTCTTTCTGCTGAAATACTTGCTGAAATTAACCGAGAGGTAGTGAGAAGTATCTATGTAGGTGCTGAATTCGGACAAGCAGATAACGATAACTCAAATGCGGCTATCAATACAACTACAGCTGGTATCTTTGATTTAGATACTGACTCAAATGGTAGATGGTCTGTTGAGAGATTTAAAGGCTTAATGTTCGCAGTAGAACGTGACGCAAACACAATCGCTCAAAGAACTCGTAGAGGAAAAGGTAATATAATTATCTGCTCTTCAGACGTTGCTTCTGCATTGCAAATGGCTGGTGTACTAGATTATACACCTGCTTTAAATAACAACTTAAACGTTGACGACACAGGAAACACTTTTGCTGGAGTATTAAACGGAAAATATAAAGTTTATATTGACCCTTACTCTGCTAACCTTGGCGCTAACGCTTCACCAACTAAACAATATTATGTTGTTGGATTCAAAGGTGCTTCACCTTACGATTCAGGAATATTCTATTGCCCGTATGTACCATTACAAATGGTTCGTGCTGTTGGACAAGACACATTCCAACCAAAAATTGGTTTCAAAACAAGGTACGGCCTAGTTGCGAATCCTTTTGCTGGTGCTGGTTCTGGAGATAACATTACTGCTGACGGCTTAACAGCTGCTAACAGCAATAGATACTACAGACGTGTTCAAGTTGCTAACATTATGTAATATCGTTATATTACAATAAACGAATTAAAAGGGCGGGGAAACTCGCCCTTTTTTTAGCCTTCCTTCCCATATAAATAGTAGTATGACAACATTAAAAGTATTAGATAGACAACCGACTAAAATGGACTATGCAAGTCCTACGCAGTTTAAATTCTCTATTCAAAAATTGCCTAAAGTAGAATATTTTTGTACAGCAGCTAATGTACCAGGTATAACTCTAGGAACAGCAATACAAGAAACTCCTTTAAAACAAATGCCTATGCCAGGCGATAAGTTAGATTATGAAAATTTAACAATTAGTTTTATTGTAGATGAGAATTTAGAAAACTGGAGAGAATTACACGGATGGATGACTGGTTTAGGATTCCCTAAAGACTGGTCACAATTTAGAACATTACAAGGAGCTGCAGACACTCAACCAGGAACAACAAATGTAGGGTTGAGTAAAGAGTTAGGTAAGATACAAAAACCTATACAAGATGACGCAGGATTATATTCGGATGCTACTTTGCATATATTATCAAGTAAGAATAATACAATATTAGAGGTTAGATTTAGAGATTTGGTCCCAATCAGTTTATCTGGTTTAGATTATAACCAACAACCTACTGATATAGATTATTTAAGAGCAAGCTGTACATTTACATATAAGATATATGAATTTGCTCAATCTATGGCTTCTCAAACTATAGAAACTACCTCGTAGTCCTTGACTTTTTTATATTTTTTGATATAATAGCTATATAACTGATTTGGAGATATTATGACATTAGAAGAATTACAAGATTTAGCAGACAAAGATTTAAAGATAAATGATACTGAATTGGATTTAGAATCATTAAAGACACCACAATTACATAACAAGTATTGTAAATTTCACAACAAATTTAAAACACTATTAAAACAATCGGAAGACCAATTAGCGATTTTGCATAGGGAGAAATGGGAATACTTTACTGGTAAATCAGACCCAGCAGTCTATCAAGCTAAACCATTTAATCTAAAAATTTTAAGACAGGATGTAGATAAGTATATCAATTCGGATCCTGATATAATAAAAGTATCTCAAAAAATCAGTTATCAACAAACCATAGTAGATTATTTGGATAAACTGATTCGTCAAATCGCTAATAGAACATTTACAATTAAAAACGCTATTGAATGGAGAAAATTCACCTCTGGTGCAATTTAATTTTTTATGTATAGACCTTTACCATACGGCCTTACACTAAAGAAATCCTCTATTGAAGGCTATGGTATATTCGCAACCGAAGATTTTGAAGAAGATACAAAGATAGGGTTATCTCATTTGGTTGTAGATGGAGACCTTATAAGAACTCCATTAGGTGGTTTCATAAATCATAGTAATACACCCAATGTAATAAAAGAAAAAGTAAAAGATAGATATTATCTTTACACTATAAAAGATATTAAGAAAGGCGAAGAGCTTACTTTAACATATACATTTTATAGTATGGAAGAATAATGGCACCAAGATATATTATAGTAGAAAAACTTAATGAAGTTTATTTAAAATTAGAAGCCGACGCCGACCTTAGAAGAAATTTATCAGACTATTTTTCATTTGAAGTTCCTGGATATCGTTTTACACCTCAATATCGCAACCGAGTTTGGGATGGAAGAATCAGATTATATTCATACGCTACAGGTCAATTATATGTTGGATTGTATCCTTACCTAGAACACTGGTGTTCCGAGAATAAAGTAGAAATAGTTAAAAAGGGTGAAATCCTTGCAAATAATAACACCATAGCCGCCGCCACAGACGGTTTAATAGAGTCTTATGATATACGCATACCCCCTAGGAATTATCAAATTGACGCCTTCAAATATGCCTTACAATATGATAGAGGACTGATTCTATCACCTACAGCCTCAGGAAAATCTTTAATCTCTTATATGCTCTGTAGATACTATTTGGATAAACTTAACGAAAAAATTTTAATTATAGTTCCAACAACATCATTAGTAGAACAATTATACAAAGACTTTAAAGACTATGGGTTTAAAAGCGATGAAAATATCAGTAGAAATTATCACGGTTATGATATAGAAGATGATAAACGAATCGTTATCTCTACTTGGCAATCTTTATATAACTTGCCTAAAACTTTTTTCGCTCAATTCGGAGCTGTAATCGGAGATGAAGCGCACTTGTTCAAGGCGGTTTCCCTTACGAAGATAATGACCAAGTTGGTTGATTGTAAATATAGAATAGGTATGACAGGTACTTTAGATGGCTCAAAGACACATAAACTAGTATTAGAAGGTTTATTTGGAAGAGTTAATCAAGTTGTAAAGACAAAAGAATTAATAGATAAAAAACAATTATCAAATCTTAAAATTAATTGTTTAGTTTTAGGTCATACAGAATTTAATAAAAAGAAAATGTTTGGTTGTAAGTACCACGAAGAAATAGAATATTTGGCTCAAAGTGAAAGTCGTAATAAATATATTCAAAATCTTTGTTTAGCATTGGACGGTAACACGCTCTGCCTTTTTCAACTCGTTGAGAAACACGGAAAACAATTATACGAAATGATAAAAAAGAAAGCAGAAAAAGGAAGGAAAGTATTCTTCATTTATGGAGGAGTAGAAGCAGATGAAAGAGAGCAAGTTAGAGCCATTACAGAAAAGTCTGATAATGCGATTATTGTCGCTAGTTATGGGACGTTCAGCACTGGTATTAATATCCGTAATTTACACAATATTGTTTTTAGTAGCCCTAGTAAATCTCGTATAAGAAATTTACAAAGTATAGGTAGAGGATTAAGAGTAGGGGATAATAAAACTGAAGCAACCTTATATGATTTATCAGATGATTTAACATACAAAGAAAAGAAAAATTTTACCCTACAACACTTCGCTGAAAGAATAAATATATATAATGAAGAAGGGTTTGATTATCAAATATATAATGTCAGTCTTAAAGAGTAAAAGGAGCAAAACAATGCACCAACCTACCAACGAAAAGAAACCAGAGATAAAAGAAGCATCTATGGCTAAAATCATAAAACTATCAAATGGAGAAGAAATAGCGTGTATAATAGCAGAGAAACAACCAGATGAAAAATCGCCGTTGATTCGAATTGAAAATCCTCTTTTGGTAAAATATGTGCCTAGAATAGATGAGTTAGGTATAGCAGATTATATAGCACTAGTTAAATGGGTAGGGTTTACAAATGACAAAGTAGTCAGTATTCCTAAAGATAAAATATTAACTATATGCAATGCCACGGCTCCATTTACTAAAAGATATAAAAAAATACTAGCAAATAGTGAAAGTTGGGAACAAAAACTTCCTGATTATTTAAATAGGAATATGAGTAAAAGAGAACTGGAAGCTAACCAAAGAGAGTTTGAGGATAGACTAGATACATTGAAAGACCTTATAGATATGCCTTCTAAAAAGTTGCACTAGGGGGATTAGCTAGCTCCTCTATGGGGGACCTACACCCTTATTATATCAAAATATATGAATTTGTCAACAAGCCACGATAGAAAAAATAGATTAATCATCGCCAAAAGACCGGCCGTCGGAATCCCGATACAAGTCAAAAATCTATGTAAAGAACTTAAAGATTTTTTATTCAAAAAGCCACAAAACATTGACAAAAAAGAAAAATTATAGTATTATGGATATATGAATAAAAGAATAAGAATAAAAAGAAAACCTGAGCATTATGTAGATAATAAAGAGTTTCTTGTTAAGATGATAGAATACAAGAAACTATGTAATAAAGCTAAGCGTGAAGGAAAACCTAACCCTCCAGTTACTAATTATATTGGTGGGTGTTTTTTAAAGATTGCGAATCACTTATCTTTTAGACCGAATTTTATTAACTATACTTTCCGAGACGATATGGTTTCAGATGGTATAGAAAACTGCTTACAATATCTTGCTAATTTTAATCCAAGGAAATCGAAAAATCCATTTGCATATTTTACACAAATTATATATTATGCGTTTGTTAGAAGAATACAAAAAGAGAAGAAACAAATTAATGTAAAATATAAAATGATTGAGGACGCAAATTTTGATGATATGTCCTTACAACCTGGAGATGATAGAGAATTTAAGAATCAGTTTGTAGAATTTTTAAGAAAGAATAAGCCAGTAGATGATGAACCGAATAAGAAAGCTGAACAAGAAAAACCTAGAGTTAAAAGAAGAAGAAGAAAATCGGCACCAGAAACGGCATTGAGTAAGTTATTATAAAATGAAAATCGCAATATTAAATGATACACACTTCGGTGTGAGGAACGATAGCATACCTTTTAGAGATTATCAATTAAGATTTTACAATGAAATCTTTTTTCCTTACATTAAACAACACAATATCAAAACACTAGTCCATTTAGGAGATGTAGTTGATAGACGAAAGTTTATTAACTTTGAAACTGCTAGCACATTTAGAAAACATTTTTGGGATGTGTTATGGAAAGAAAAGATTGATACACATATTATTATTGGGAACCACGATACTTATTTTAAAAACACAAATGAAGTAAATGCTGTAGAAAATTTATATACAAGTTTTGATGGGAAAAATGAACCTTGGATTTATACACGACCTAAAATTGTAACCTTTGATGGTTTAGATATGTTATTTGTTCCTTGGATTTGTGATGACAATAGGGAAGAAACAATGCACCTATTAGATTCAGCACCTGTTCCTATTTTAATGGGGCATTTAGAAATTAAAGGTGTTGAAATGCAGAATGGTATTATTAATGAATATGGAAATGAGAAAGCAGATTTTAAAAGATTCGAAAAAGTAATATCAGGACATTTTCATAAACACTCAAATGATGGTCAGATAATTTATTGTGGTGCTCAATATGAACAAACTTGGTCAGATTATAATGACCCAAAAGGTTTTCATATATTTGATACAGAAACCAGAGAATTAGAAAGAATATTAAATCCATATACTATACATAAAAAATTTATATACAATGACAAAGAAACAGATTATACAAATTATGATATTGCAAAATTTGATAATCATTTTGTTAAATTAATTGTATTAGAAAAAACAAAAGAAGATGTTTTTAATAGACTAGTAGAAAGATTATATAATGAAATTAATGTCCACGATTTAACTATAGTGGAAGATTATTCAGATATTAAAGCATCCGTTAAAAGTGATATATTAGAAATGGGTGAAGATACGGTAACATTTTTAAATAACTATGTTGACCAATTAGATACAGATGTTGATAAACAAAAATTAAAAGAATATTTAAAATCATTTTATATAGAGGCAAGTGACCATAACCAATGATATATTTTAAGAAATTAAGATGGCGGAATTTTTTATCTACTGGTAATCAGTTTATAGAGGTGGATATGAATAAGTCTGCTTCAACACTTATTATAGGTAAAAATGGATCAGGCAAATCAACATTATTGGATGCTTTATGCTTTGTACTATTCAATAGACCATTTAGAAATATTAAAAAAGAACAATTGGTAAATTCTATTAACAATAATGATTGTGAAATACAATGTGAATTTTCAATTGGTAATAAAGAATATAAAATTATACGAGGAATTAAACCGAATATTTTTGATATTTATTGCAACGGCGAGCTTTTAAACCAAGACGCTTCAACAATAGACTATCAGAAAACCCTAGAGCAAAATATAATGAAGCTAAACTACCGTTCTTTTATTCAAGTAGTTATATTAGGGTCCTCTTCCTATGAACCTTTTATGCACCTCCGTGCAAGGCATAGGAGAGAGGTAGTAGAAGAAATATTAGACATAAGAGTTTTTACTCATATGGATATTTTATTAAGACAAAAACAAGCAGAATTAAATAAAGCTGTAACCGATGTAAGCCACCGTTATGATTTAATGAAAGAAAAATTTGAATTACAAAATAATCATTTTATACAATTACAGAATAGAGATGAGTCTGATATAACAGAAAGAAAAGATAAGATTAAACAGGACGAACAAGATAAAAAACTTTATAATGATAAATTAACTATATTAAATGAAAAGATAGTACAAAATAAAATTGAATTAGTAGATGAAGATAAGGCTAAAGAAGATGTTAATACACTAGCTAAATTAGAAGCTAAGATAGAAACAAACTTATTAAATCACAAAAAGAATTTAGAATTTTTTGAAAATAATAGTAAATGTCCTACTTGTACACAGGACATAGGTGTAGAATTAAGAACTGAAAAACTTGCTGAAGAAAAGGCAAGAATTATAAAGTTAGAAACAGGACTAAAAGAATTATTAAATGAAATTATTAAAACAGAAACCAAAGTTAATGAGTATGCTAAAATAAATGAACATATAGGAGAGTTAGGAATTGAGATTGCAAAAATAGACACTTCTATTACAGAATTAAATAGACACTCAACAAGAATACAGGAAGAGATTAATAAATTAACTTATGATACAACCAATACAGAATCAATACAAATGGAACTATCTGTTATTAAAGTACAATTAACAGAAATAGAATCTGAAAAAGATAGGGTTGTTAATGATAAGAAATATATAGATATAGCAAGAGAGATATTAAATGATACAGGAGTTAAGGCAAATATAATTAAGAAATATTTACCTATAATGAATCAGTTAATAAATGAGCATTTACAACAAATGGATTTCTTTGTTAATTTCCATCTTAATGAAGAATTTGAAGAAACTATAAAAAGTAGAAATAGAGATACCTTTAATTATAATAATTTTAGTGAAGGTGAAAAGATGAGAATAGATTTAGCATTATTATTTACTTGGCGAAATATTGCTAAATTGAAAAATAGTGTGAATACAAATATATTAATTTTAGATGAGATATTTGATTCAAGTTTAGATGGTCAAGGAACAGATGACTTTTTTAAAATATTAAAGTCATTACAAAAAGAAAATGTGTTTATTATATCCCATAAAGGAGATATAATGTTTGATAAATTTACGAATATTATAAAGTTTGAGAAACACCAAAACTTTACGAGGTTAGCATAATGGCAGTTATAACAGATGAGAAAATGAAAAAGGATACAATTTACGAATTGTTACCACCAACAGATCCGAGAGTATTATCAAGTATAGTACCTTTTGATAAAGATATTTTTTTGAAACAAGAAAGTATATCAACCCAACAATTTGTAAGAAATATGTTTGCTACTATGCACAGGTATGGTGGGATAGGACTATCAGCAAATCAAGTTGGTAAACCTTATCGTATGTTTATAATGGGAGGTCAACCTCAAATAGAAAACGGCAAAGTTTATGCTTGTTTTAATCCTAAAATTATTAAATCAAGTAAAGAAACGGTTAGATTTAAAGAAGGGTGTTTATCTTTTCCTTTTCTATTTTTAGATATAGAAAGACCTCAAAGAGTAGAAGTAGAATTTTTAGATGAGAATTTAAATAGAAAAGAATATCAAATGGATGGCATTATGGCTAGATGTTTCCAACACGAATTAGACCATATGGATGGAGTAGTATTTACAGAAAAAGTAAGTAAGATGAAATATGATATGGCTATGAAAAAAAGAGATAAGTATATAAAGAGATTAGCTGCTAGAGTAAAGGGGGATATAAAAGATGATAAAAAAACTGAAACGACCAATACTTAAAGAATTAGATTTACCTCAATATAAAAGGCCTGACCTTAAAGAGGCTTGTGATTTTTTAGATATGCAAGGACATAATTTTTCTGTTGTCAAAACAAAGTATAATAAAAAAGGACAATGGGATGCTATTTCATTAAGAGGTTATAGTGATAATCCTGCAGATATTTTAAAACCTGGAGTATTAAAAAGTGATATTGCACCAGCAGAATTAAGGGATACACATTTAACGCAAGTATCAAATTTAGTTCCTTTGATAGAAATACTATCACATATACCTGCTAAATTTGAAAGAGTAAGAGTTATGAGATTAAAAGCAGGAACAAGTATTTCAAAACATACTGATAAGGTTGATAAGTCAATAGGATTTGAAGATGGTGAAATTGTTAGAATACATATACCGATAAGAACAAACGACAATATATATTTTTATATGTGGAGAGATAAAAAACAATATTGTTGGAATTTAGAACAAGGTAAATATTACTATACGGATGTAACTAGACCACACGCTGTACATAATAAAGCAGATATGGATAGATTACATTTAGTTGTAGATTGTTATTCTAATGAAAAAATAAGAGCATTGATATTACAAGATAATGAGCAAGATAATGAGATTGGCGATACAAAGTGAATTTGAAGATATAAAATTAATTTTTTATAAACATAAGAAATGGTTTCCTCATATAAGAACAGATTATATGAGGAGGATGATAGAGAAGAAAAGATTAATATACCAAGATGGTGTAATAATAACTTTTCATCACGCCGCTAGAAAACAAAAGATTGGTAATGTTCCTGTGAATAAAGGCGAAACAATACTACATCAAATAGCAAACAAAGAATCAGGCAATGGAAATGCAAAGAAAATACTATTGCAGTTTTTTGATTGGTGCGAAAAAGATGTGTATTTATCAGTAAGAGCTGACAACTTGAATGCCTGTAAATTTTATGATATAATAGGTATGAAAGAAATTGGTGAACACAATTGGGCAAAAGGAAAGATAAAAGGTAAAGTATATGTTAGACGAAAATCTATTACACGAAGTTTATACTGATTGGAAGAATAAAGGATTTCCTAAATATCCTACAGATAAAAAATGGAGAGATAATGCTTTCCAACAATTAGTATCATTTAAAAGAGAATTAATTATAGACCGTAAGTTAAATATTATAGGTCAATCACCCCACGGATTATCACTTGCCTGGTCTTATATGGAACATAGTTGGGGTATCAAATGTGGTAAAATGAAAACCCCTATGGAAATATGGAATGATGAAGAGCATTTAAAGAAGGGTATTAATAAGATTTTATCAGGCACATTTTTTAAACAAAAAGAACATCATCAAATTACAGAATCAGATATGAGGTCTATGTTAAGAAGATACTCAGGAACTCAAATGGTATCAAATTTTAGACCAACAGCAGCCGCAGCTTTATATGATGTATTTGTAGAGAAAGAAAGTCCTTTAGAAGGAACAGAAGCAGGTCTAGTATGGGATCCAAGTATGGGTTATGGGGGTCGTTTATTAGGTGCAATTGCAGCTGGGGTAAATTATATAGGTACGGATCCTTGTATTCCTACTTATGAAGGTTTAGAAAAAATTAGAGATGAGTATGGACTGAAGGATAAGAATTATAGATTATTAAGACAAGGTAGTGAAACATTTATTCCACAACCAGATACACTAGATTTTGTAATGACTAGTCCACCTTACTTTGGTTGGGAACAATATGGTGAAGAAGAAGAACAATCATTTAAAGCATATCCAGAAGAAGATATGTGGAAAGAGAAGTTTTTGAAAAAGACTTTCCAGAACGCTTATATAGGATTAAAACCAGGTAAGTATATGGCAATCAATGTTGCGAATACAAAACAATATAAAACATTTGAAGAAGATACGGTTGCATTAGCTTTAGATGTAGGATTTAAACAATCAAATACTTGGTGGTTATCACTATCAACACAACAAAAAGACTCTAACCAAAAAAGAGAAGAAACTAAAAACTTCCCAGGTGGGAGAAAATATGAACCTACTTTTATATTTCAAAAACCAGAATAATGAACAAGTGGACAATGGATGTTAATTTTAGGCACGACCGTTTAAAGAAAAACCACCCAACAACATTTGAATTAAGAGTTGCCAACGATAAAATTTCAAAGAATTTTATCAAAGAAACAATCACACAATTTCATAGTTATGTACCATCTACGGTTTCAGTAGGAAGAAGAATAGATTGGGTTGTATTTAATGATGATAAACCAATAGGTATGATTGGTATAGGGTCGTCTGTTTATCCACCACCTAAAGATATATTAACACATATTAAAATGACTAAAAATGAATATAAAAATAACTTTAATTCATTTGCAAATAACTGGAGATTCTGTATGAGAGAAAAAATCAAAAATGCAGGAACTCAAATATTGAAAGAATTGCGAAAACAAGCACCCCTTATTTGGAAACAGAAATACGGCGATACATTAAAGTACCTAGTAACCTTTGTTGCTGGGGGAAATAATGGGGCAGTATATAAAGCAGATAATTGGAATATGATAGGTTATACTGCAGGTCTCCCACCCCACAAATCAGTATCTATGAAATGGCACGATAAAGAATCACTTAAAAAATTATATGTGAAACCTACTGGAGAGAACAAAAAACTCATCTTTTTTAAGAAAATAGAACAAAAGTAGAACATTTATTCCAGAAAACCTAGGGTTTATGCGATGGAATAATCCATTATTTGCTTGAAAATAATATCGATTCGTAGTAGCATAGCAGTATATATTATGATAGATTTCAGTAAAAAGAAAGTTGAAGATAATGATGTAGAGAAAAAATCTACACTTGCCAAATTACTTGCAACAGAAAATATAGAAGTACAAGAAAACTCTGCTCAGACAGCTAGTTTTGATGTTAAAGATAGAATTTTAACAATACCGATTTTCAAAAAAGAACACAAATCCAAAAATGTTTATGATATGTTAGTTGGCCACGAGGTCGCTCACGCATTATGGACACCAACAGATTCTTGGATAAAGATGAAAAATAAAACAGATGAATTTAGGTCGTTTGTTAATGTGTTAGAAGATTGTAGAATAGATAAAAAGATTCAACAGAAATATCCTGGTCTTAAAAAAGACTATTTAGAAGGATTTAAAAAATTATATAAAGACAATTTCTTTAAAACTAAAGGAAGAAAATTAAACGATTATTTAACAATTGATAAAATCAACCTATACTTTAAATCATCAAAAACTTTAGATTTAGATTTTGATAAAAAAGAAAAAATCTTTGTTAAGTTAGTTGATGAATTAAAAACTTTTGAGGATGTTAAAAAACTTGCTGAAGAAATATTAGGACATTGTAAAAATCAAATGTCTAAAATACCAAATTTAGATACACACGCAACAGCAGATATATATGCTCCCCCTAAAAAGGAAGATGATGAAGAAGAAGGAAATAGTGATTCAGGTAATTCTGCTGAAAGTAAGGATGATGACAATAAATCTGGTAGTGAAAAATTAGATGAATTTTTAGATAAGAAATTAAAAGAACAGGAAAAAGGTTCTTCTGGAGATGATAAAAAAGACGGTGATGATAAAGACGGAAAATCAGACTCTAAAGAAAAAGAAAAAAAAGAAGATAATCAATCCAAAAAGTTTAAAGGATTTTCAAATAATGCAGGAGGTCAAGTACCAATAAGACCTGTAACCGCTGACTCATATGAAGAAGCAAGACAAAAAATGGCAGATGATAATATTAGTAAAAGAGATTATTGCCACTTACCTAAAGTTAATTTAAAAAAATTAATTATTTCAAATAAAGATTTTATTAAAAAGAATATTTTAGAAGAAATTAAGGAAAGAAAACACTCTGGTTATGGTTCTGCTCTTGATGAACACGGAAACATATTTAAGAAATTTATACACAATTCTACAAGAACGGTTAATTATCTAGTTAAAGAATTTGAAATGAAAAAAAATGCTAGATTACACGCAAGAGCTTCAACAGCAAAAACTGGTGTGATTGATCCATTAAAATTATATTCATACAAATATGCTGAAGATATATTTAAAAAAATTACAATAGTTCCAAATGAGAAGAACCACGGAATGATATTTTTATTAGATTGGTCAGGTAGTATGAGTAACCACTTGTTACCTACGGTTGAACAATTATTAAATTTAGTATTATTTGCTAGAAAAATTAATATACCTTTTTCAGTATATATGTTTTTAAACAATTCTTATTATAGAGGTTTGTTTGGAAATGAAAAAAAAGACACACCAAAAAAAGAACAACCATTTAGTGAAGGACCAAATGTAATAGGGGCAGACCAATCAACAAAGTTGGTTCAATTGTTTTCACATAAACAATCAAAAACAGATATGTATAAGTCTGCTTTATATTTACATAGATACGGCGTTTATTATAACCACTCTTATGCTAGAAGAAAAGAAGTTATGTATTCAGATTTTGCAGAAAAATTAAATAGATTGCCACATCCACCAGATGAATTTGGTTTACATTCAACACCTTTAGATGAATCTTTAATTGCAATGGATAAAATAATTGGAAAATTTAGAAATGATTATAAAGTAGATAAAGTTGCTTTAATTGCTTTAACTGATGGTGGTTCAAACGGAATGAGGCAACACGGAGATATTTGGTTGAAACTAGGAAAGAATTATGTTGATTGTTCTGGTTATGGAAGTAGAGAACAGAAAATATCTTTAACAGGAAGATTAATAAGTTATTTGAAAAAAAGACACGGCATACAGGCAATCGGATTCTTTTTAGTTAGAAGATATAAAGATTTATATTGGCACTTTAATTGTCCTTATGATAAAGTTGCTTTGGCGAAAAAGACATTTAATAAAGATAAGGTTCTTGCTGACAAGAATACTGCTTATGACAAGTATTTTTATGTTAAGGCAGATACAGCAGTTAAGAATTTTAATTTAGATGAGATAAAAGAAGATATGAAAAAAAGTAAAATTAAAACGATTTTTGCAAATAGTATGAAGGATAGATTAGTATCCAGAGTATTATTACAAAAATTCATCAAGGAGGTCGCATAAAACAATGCTTTTTTATGGGTTGACAATTGATGAAAAAACTGATAGCATAGCTATAGTTAAGATGACAAAAACTTACATTATGAAAGGAGAGAAATAATTATATTATGGAACTTAATGTAAAACAAAAATCCGTAGTTGATTTATTGAATAAAGAATATAAATCAGAAACGGTTACTAGGGCACAAATTAATGCTTTAGTAAAAAAGAAGGTTATCAAAAATCCTTCTTGGTTAAAATCCGACAAATACAAAGTCGGTAGAGGAGTTTATAAACTACCTCTTAATGATAATGAGGAGACAGCAGATAATAATGTTGTTGAATCACCTAAAGTTGAAAAAACAGAATCGAAAGCTGCTTACATAGTTAGTTCGCTAACTGAAAATGTAATACCAGATAAAGATAAAGACTTTGTTAACTTTGGTAATTTTAGTGATATTAGAAATATCATAACTTCTAAAAAATTCTATCCTGTTTTTATTACTGGTTTATCTGGTAATGGTAAAACACTTGCGGTAACACAATCTTGTGCTGTTGCAAAAAGGGAGATGATTAGAGTTAACATTACTATTGAAACGGACGAAGATGATTTACTTGGCGGTTATAGATTAAGAGATGGCCAAACGGTCTGGCAAAATGGTCCTGTTATAGAAGCAATGAATAGAGGTGCTGTTCTTTTACTTGATGAGATTGACCTTGCAAGTAATAAGATAATGTGCTTACAACCAATACTTGAAGGTAGTGGAATCTATGTTAAGAAAATTAACAAATGGGTTAAACCGAAATTTGGGTTTAATGTAGTTGCTACTGCTAATACAAAAGGACAAGGATCCGAAGATGGTAAGTTTATCGGAACTAATGTTTTGAACGAGGCGTTTCTGGAAAGATTTCCAGTTACCTTTGAACAAGAATATCCTGCTGCTAAAACAGAGGAAAAAATAGTTGCGACTAAATTGAAATCGGCTGGTAAGTCAGATGTCAAGTTTGCTAAAAATCTAGTAACTTGGGCAGATGTAATTAGAAGAACATATTTTGATGGAGGAGTTGATGAGATTATATCTACAAGAAGATTAGTCCACATCGCCGAAGCATATGGTATCTTCAAAAACAAAATGAAAGCTATATCAGTTTGTACTAATAGATTTGATGAGGATGTTAAAACATCTTTTGTAGATTTATATAGTAAAGTTGATAGTGGCGCTTCAGTTGATGAGATTTTGAAACAGAAAAAAGATGAAGAATTAAAATCTCAAATACAGGAAGACCAAAAAGATTCCGAAGATGATGAGGATGACGAAAACGAAGATAAAGATATCCAAGTTTAAAGTCTAAAAATCATCCATAGTGTAAGTCCGCTTGGGGCGTTAATCGCCCCAAGTTTTTTGCACATAGAAGGGAGTAGAAAAAAATAAGATGAGTATAACCGTAGTAGTTAGAAACAATAATGTTGAACAGGCTTTAAGAGTATTAAAGCGTAAGATTCAAAAAACAGGCCTAATGAAAGAGATTAGAGATAGACAATATTACAAAAAACCTTCGGAAAAAAGAGTTGAAAAAATGAAAGAACGGGATAAAGTTCTTGCTAAAGCTCGTAAGAAAAACGAAGAAAATCTAGGATTTGTTTGGGTTAAAGGTAAAAAAGTAAAAAGAATTTAGAGATTCTATGCCGTGTGTCTGATATATATATTATGCTACAAGCAATTCATAAGTCTTGTAGAGGCGTAGATGGCTTAGGGTTGTGCCCTGGTTATTAAGTTAATCAAAAACAACCCCATAAAATAAGGGCTTGTAAAACACAAAAAAGTTCTTATATAAATAATAGAGTAATATGCCATTAAGGGTATTACAATATTAAATTAAGATAACTTTGCTTATAAAAGGAGGTTAATATGACCAATAAAGCACTATCTATTTTTAACAAGTTAAGACCAGTAAGTATAGGATTTGATTCTATGTT
>VTLG01007453.1_pt1 | contig 123549 bp, 147 predicted proteins | sample 4694571 | NCBI WGS metagenome assembly VTLG01 (sample SAMN12604809, study PRJNA352737) | marine metagenome | biome: ENVO:00000447; feature: ENVO:00000209|ENVO:00000569|ENVO:01000036; material: ENVO:00002151; isolation source: viral sequences binned using virsorter ... | reverse complement strand
GAGCCTTGTGTAAAGTTCGGGACCACGGGAACTGCTCTAGCAGCAGTCCCGTAACTTAATAGCAATATTAAAGGGATTAACCTTTTCATTGTTCCTAGTTGATTTCTAATTCAGTTACGAATTGTCCTGTAGCTGTTGTGCCAGCACCACCAGCCGTTACAGTCAAGATACCTTGCGTAGTAACAGTTCCAGCCAAGGATCCAGCACTTCCAGCAGCAGTTGATAACTGATCAGAGTATGCGGAGATATCTCCTATAGCAGGTCCAGTTGTATCAATTGCATCGCCTTGAGTAAATGCAGTTGCAAAGCTGAATGACTCACCAGGGTCATCTTGGGTAGCAGAAATAGTTCCAGGACCATAGACACCACTACTTATAGCACCAGCAGTAACCGTGTTAGCCGTGGTTCCATCAGTTGTGTCTACGTTAGACCCAGAGATGCTATAAGAGTTTCCCATTCTCTTCATCGATGTTGCTGCTGCATTAACTTGCAACTGAACACTGGATGTCATTCTTGATGTAAGATCAGCACGAGCCGCCATGGGAGTTGCTGCCATCACTAGCATAATGAAAGGAAGAATCCTTTTCATATTTTTACAGATAATTATACCTACCGTTATTTAGTAAATTAAATTGTAATATATTTGTTCTTAGTAATAGATGATACCACTACAACTAGTGGCACACCCTCTTGCCATTTGCTTAACAATCCTTTATAATAAATAACGTTGGCGGGTTAACCGTCCTTATTACCCCAAACCGAGACCATGGGGATTATGTCTCTCATCTTAACAAGTCAAATCGCACTCTTAAAAAATGACAACCCTTCAAAAGAGGGAAGGCGACGTATTTCTGCGAGGATGGCCCCAGTTTTGTGACTGGGTAACAAGTACAAACAATCGTTTGTATGTTGGTTGGTTCGGAGTCTTAATGGTTCCGTGTCTTTTAGCTGCCGCCACTTGTTTCATCATCGCGTTTATCGCTGCTCCTCCTGTCGATATCGACGGAATCCGTGAACCCGTTGCTGGTTCACTCCTGTATGGTAACAACATCATCTCTGGTGCTGTAGTTCCATCTTCTAATGCTATTGGAATGCACTTCTATCCCATCTGGGAAGCTGCTACTCTAGATGAGTGGCTCTATAACGGAGGTCCATACCAGTTAGTAATAATGCACTTCCTTATTGGTATCTGTGCCTACATGGGCCGCCAATGGGAATTATCATACCGTTTAGGTATGCGTCCATGGATTTGTGTAGCATATAGTGCACCAGTTTCTGCTGCGTTTGCTATCTTCCTCATCTATCCTTTTGGACAAGGATCATTCTCTGACGGAATGCCGTTAGGAATATCAGGAACATTTAACTTTATGTTTGTGTTCCAGGCAGAACATAATATCCTTATGCATCCATTCCATATGATTGGTGTGGCAGGTATGTTTGGAGGTTCACTCTTCTCTGCCATGCATGGTTCTTTGGTTACCAGTTCACTCATTCGTGAGACGACTGAAGTAGAATCACAGAACTATGGTTATAAGTTCGGTCAAGAAGAAGAGACCTATAACATCGTTGCTGCTCACGGGTACTTCGGTAGGTTAATCTTCCAGTATGCATCATTCAATAATAGTCGAAGTCTTCACTTCTTCCTAGCAGTATTCCCAGTCGTATGTGTCTGGTTTACTTCGATGGGTATAAGTACAATGGCTTTCAACCTGAATGGGTTTAACTTTAACCAATCTATCCTTGATAGTTCTGGTAAGGTAGTTCCGACATGGGCAGACGTGCTCAACAGGGCAAACCTAGGTATGGAAGTTATGCATGAAAGGAACGCACACAATTTCCCTCTTGACTTAGCAGCTGCTGAGGTTACTGAGGTTGCACTTGTTGCTCCTGCAATAGGATAATGGAAATCTTATTCATCTTTGCTGCCATTTCTGGTGCAGCATACGGTGCGTATAGGATGACACCTAAAAACTGAATAAAACAAAAGGACCCTAACTATTACAGGGTCCTTTTTAATGCATGGAATTAGACGAACAAATACAATTAGGACATCTTCTTCTTAAGGAAAGAATCTGTCGGGTATGTGGTAAGCAGAAGAATCTTTTGCATTCTTATTATCGTGTTCGTAAAAATATGAAATTAGCTTCTTCTTATTCTTATGAATGTAAGGAGTGCACTATAAAACGTATTACTGAAAGGAGAAAGAAAGGAGGTTCGGTTGACTGGGTATATCCTGACTGGTAGACTGCCTACATAAAGAAAAAAATTGCTATGAAAACCACCGAAAATTATGAGCAATTATTGGAACGCTTCTACAAGAGAACCACTCAGTTGCAAGATAGACAAGTTGAATTAGAAGATGCTTATCAAGAGTATATGAAGATTGATAGGGATTTAGATAGACTGAAAGGATCTATTCAGGCTATTGAGTATTGTGCTTATGGTAAGATGCCTGTTGATGGTAATCATGATAAGTTCAAAGATCATAAACCTATAGATCCAGATGAAGAACACACACATGATTCTGAGGGATGTTAGTAATGGCATCAGAATGGATTAAAGAAATTCCTAATTGGGAAAAACAGTATAAGGAGGAGATGCAAGGTCTTCTTACTAAAAGACAATTAGAGATTTTGGATGGTGCTGAACTTAAATCTCATGAAGGTATGGTATTTGGTGGGATGTATGCTGACTGGAAAAAACAAAAAGGGTACGACTAATGCTTTTACTAATTTCAATAATGTCATTTGCAAACTTTGTATTCTATCCATTAGTGATAGGTACAATAATTGCAGTGATTATTGAACAGATCTTTAGAGCAAGGGGTAGTGAAGATGATCCTAAGGCTGTAAGGAATGTAATGCTTTCTATGGGAATAAGGAAATATCTCTATAGACAAGCATGGATTTTTAATGTAATATGGTTCATAGGATATTTTATTCTCATGTTTACTGTAGGAAGACAGCAACCAGCTGCAATGCCTGATCTAATTTGGCAAGGATAATGACTAACACCTTTGTTTTTTTGTATAGCTACTGGATTGTTTGCTATTGTTATCGTATTACATTTATGATCTAATGTCTGATAAACCAATTCCAGGAAGTTACATAGACACTCAGGGGATGGGTGGACCTGCGATGTCTCCTGAAGATGCTGCAAAGGAGAAGAAGAAGGAACATAAACCTGCTATAGTTACACCTAGGAGAGTTCTTACTCATACAGATGTTAAGGAGTTGAAGATTCTTATCAATGAAGTATTAGATGAGAGAGATGGTAAGATGGATTATGATTCTTACTTTGATGTTAAGAAATTTAAGCACTATGTAGGGGAAGAAGAACCACCTTACAGACCTTGACGAAGAGAATATCTAATGGTAGAGTAAAATTTTAATTCTGTCATGAATATTGTTTCTGTGGTTGGACTAGTAGTAGTGGTAGCAATATGTTCTTTTGCAGTTTATTTGAAATCTTATGACCCCCATTGAACCTATCCTTAAAGGAAAAGTAAAATCAGTATATGATGTTGTTGGAGAAGCTGATAAAGTAACAATTCAGTTTCATGATAAGGTTACTGCATGGAACGGTAAGCAGGTAGAATATCCTCCAGAGAAAGGTAAGATTTGTTGCCTTATATCTGCATTACTTTTTGAGAAGTTGGAGAAGTATGGTATTAGAACTCATTACTTAGGAACTGAGGGTCTTGATACCATGTTGTGTCGGAAGTTGACAATCATTCCAGTGGAGGTTATTGTAAGGAACATTGCTGCTGGTAGCATCGTTAAAAATACTAACATTAATGAGGGTGTATTCATTCAACCTCCTATAGTGGAGTATTTTTTGAAGGATGATGCTAAGGATGATCCATTACTTACATATGATCGTGTAAGATTAATGGGTATTGATCCTGAACCTATGAAGCAACAAGCACTGGATATTAATTATCAGTTGCAATCATTGTTTACCCTTATGGGAATTGACCTAGTTGATTTTAAATTGGAGTTTGGTTATGATCCTCACGGCGATCTATTCTTGGCTGATGAACTATCACCTGACAACATGCGACTCTGGAAGAAAAACACTAAAGAGAGATTCGATAAAGACCTCTTTAGAAAGGATGAAGGAGACATAGTAGAAGCATACAAATATATACTACAACACCTAAGACAATTCGCTTAGAGGAGATCTATGGAAGAAAACCCGTATTGGGGTGAACCTACACCCACTGATGTCTGGGAGGACATGCAGAAACTGGATCATCTATATGAAGAGTTACTGTGGGATCATAGGGACAAGCTTGAGTTTGCAATAGAAGGTAATCATATTACCATACGTAATAAATCTAGGGAGGGAAGATGAATACCATAGATAATGATGTGAAAATCACGATTAATCTGAGTGATCTTGTTAATATCAGGGCAGATTTTTTGGATCTAGATTATGATGATCTGGATACTTGTGATAGAGAGAACATTACTAATGAACTTAGAACAACTCTCACATGGGATACTCTTTACTACATGGTTGACAATGCACTATTAGAATATGCTGGACTAGCAGAGAATCATTATGGTGAGACTGCTGGTGATGAACCTGCTAAAACATTTGAAGCAGAGAGGAAGGCAAGAGAGAAATATTTTAAAGAGAACTTTGATCTAGTAGATTTGGTGTCACCTTCATGGACAATTCAAGTACCGAGGAGAAAGTAATGGTGGGTAATTTAGAACCAGAAGAAACAGTATTGAAAGATGATCCCAATTGGGACATACATGAAAAGAGAATGCTTCATGCTGTAGAGGAGGAGGAAGACCCTCTATCGGGTTGGAGGGAAGGAAAGGTATATCCTATTAGTTCTTCCACTACACAACTGTTAGGGGACATCTCAAAGGCGTTTTATGAGTCTGGATGGAGTCCAGAGGATACCTTTGAGGTTCAGCAGGCAGGAACATGGAAGAAAGATAGGTTTATTGTGATTAAAAATCGCTCAAAAGAACAATGAATCCGCAGCCAGATTCTGATGATGAGATAAAGTGGGATATAGAGGACTTAAAGAAAGCATATCTTCAGAGTGCTGAGGAATATGATCGTCTTATGAACACAACAAGGAGTGGAATATCTACTTCTGAATAAATAAAATTTTTAAAAAAACTATGTCAGACCTCATGAATTTTACAGTATATTCCCGTGATGGTTGCCCTTATTGCACCAAGATTCAAGAAGTAATGCAGCTGGCAGAACTTAAACATGTCATATATAAACTCGATAGAGACTTTGATCGCGAAGCTTTCTATCAGCAGTTCGGTCAGGGTTCTACCTTCCCTCAAGTTGTTTTAAACGGAGATAATCTTGGAGGGTGTACTGATACTGTTCAATATTTAAAAGAGAAAAGTCTGGTCTAAAAAATGAAACCTGAAGACGATTTTGATATGGTTTATGATCTTGTAGAACATGCTATTGATTATGCTTTTCAGGGTAAAATGACCCTTAAGTTTTATGAGTTTCTAAAGTATCGTAAGACAACCAAAGCAGAAGTAGATTCATTCCTTTACAGTTCTACTGCACAGGAGCTTGGTAATCTAGTTTTAGATCTTCATGAGTATATTCGGGGTGGAAATGACAGTGATCACAAACAATTGCGTGAAGGTTATGGACATATCCGTAAACCTGAGGCAAGAAAAATAGAAAAGTATTTGAAAGGCATTCTTGAGGATGCAGTGAGGTATAGTAATGACAGAAGACCAGGAAGACGCAAAAAAGGATCTAAATAAAGACGAATCCCTGGAGATTAACAGGGGTGTGGAATTATTGTTACGTAATAGGAGGAAGAAACCAAAGCCTAAGACATTTCAGGTAAAGTTTTCTTTTTTCAGCAGAGAGATTACTTTGTCCCTGGACATACAAAAAAAGTAATCCTCTGGAGGAAGCATCATGGAAACGACTATAGTAACTTTAACTTTGACGACAGTAGTTTCATTCCTTGCATTATTGGTAGGTGGTATGATAGGATGGATGGCAAGACAGCATTCTTATGAAACCACATATGCCCAAGCATATATTCACCCAGAGTTTCTTGACGAACACGGTAACGTAGTTGCCGATGAAGTAATTGCCCTACGATTTGAAAATGACAATGACAACACAGACGAAGAAGACGACGACTAGGAAACCTAGGAAACCTAGGACTCCTCAGGCAAAGATAAAGCTACCACCTAATCCTTTTGTTCATGAGATTCTTGAACTGGTAAGTGAGGCACGGGGTAAGGCAAAGAAGGTAGAACTTCTTAAGGAGTATCGTAATGATGCTTTGGTTTCTATTCTTATTTGGAATTTCGATCAGAGTGTTGTTTCTATGATTCCAGATGGAGATGTTCCTTACAATCCTAATGAAGTTCCTGTTGGAACTGATCATACTTCTTTAAGGAGAGAGTATGCACAGCTTTATCATTTTATTAAAGGTGGTAATGATAGCTTGAGTAATATTCGTAGAGAATCGATGTTTATTCAGATGTTAGAAGGACTCCATCCAGATGAGGCAGAGATTATATGTCTTGTAAAGGATAAGAATCTTACAGATAAGTATAAGCTCACACAAGATCAGGTAGCAGAAGCATATCCAGATATTGTATGGGGTGATCGTTCATGAGTGTTAATGTTGGTGGTAAAGAAAAGAAACGTGGAGAGCAGGAAGTGACGGAGAAAAAAGAAGCAGAAAAATTTGATGCCTCTGTTTATTCTTGTGAGATTCTTCTAGAGAAAACTACTTTAGAGAAATCGAAGGACAAGAAGTTTCCTACGGATGCTTTTAATGTAACTTATGAGGTGGATGGTGAAGAACGTTTAGATGTTACTCGTTCAAATAAAATGGTGAATATTTTTGATATGTATTATGATAGGTATGGTGGTGTAAAGAATATTGATTATGGTCATGGGACTATTAATCCACATCAGTGGGGATATAAATCTCCAGAGAAAAAGAAAAGGAGAAAATCATGAATGATGACCTTCTGAAAGCTCAAGTAAATGCTCTTATTAGGGATGAAATTCAAGAAGTTATAAACGATTATGTGGATGCAGAAGATGCAGGGAAGGATAGTGGCGTTGGTTTTATTGGAAAGGAAGGAGATGATGAACTGAAAGTTAATATATCCAATGCCGAAGTTGATAAGATTATTAAAGAATATAAGAAGATTAAAAAGCGTCAAAAGTCTAACCTACACCAAGTAAAAAAGATGGGGTTGGTTGATAAGCATGGGAAGCCATTGAAATGATTTTACCAGGAACTACTGTCGTTGTAACCGATGAGACCTCTATCTACAGAGGGTATGTTGGTTGTGTTCAGAGGATTAGTGGTGATCAAGTTGCTGTTCTAATGGATTCTCATACTCCTTGGGACAAGATGATTACCTTTAGAACTAAGGATCTCGCAGAACAAACTACTGGATTTCAATACTATAAAAAGAAATGAGACTTGGTATTATGTGCTCCGGTAACGGAAGCAACTTTGAAAATATAGTTCATTCTTGTCCCGATCATGACGTAGTGATCATGGTTTATAATAAGAAGAAATGTAAGGCAAAGAAGAGAGCTGATAGATTGAATATAAATTCTTGCTATACTAAGGATGAAGATGAGATCATTGCACTTTTTGAAGCATATCAAGTAGACCTTATTGTAATGGCAGGATGGATGAGGATAGTTTCTAAGAAGTTTGTTGATGCATATGCAGGACAGATTATAAATTTACACCCATCATTACTTCCAAAGTATAAAGGATTACATGCAGTAGAGCAGGCAATGGCAGCAGGTGAAAGTGAGACAGGTGCTACTGTTCATTTTGTTAATGAACATTTAGATTCGGGTGATATAATAAAGCAACAAGAAGTTCCTATACTTCCTGGGGATACTGTTGAGTCAGTAACTAGAGCTATTCAACAGGCAGAACATTATCTTTTACCCTTAGTGATTAATGCTTTCTAAAGATAGTCGGTTGCGATTAGTAGAGATTTGTTGTAGGATGAAATTGAAACGAAAAGTCACTCTGCTAGAAAGAATTTGGGTCTATAAACTCGTAAGAGAAGATGATCACGCTGCAGATTTATTAAAGAGGTTTACATGTTAAGTACTAAGTATCGATTGGAATTAACTGATATTTGTTGTCGTATGATAACTAATGATGCTCCCGAAGTAACTTTAGAAGAAAGGATTTGGATGACTAAATTATGTGATGCAAATTCATCGGCAAAGTCACTTGTAGAATCATTACTATGTCCTTATAAGGTGGAATGAAAGATTATATCTTACATGAAAGAGGAGCTCTTCCTAAGGAAGTGTGTGAAGATATTATTCATAAATTTGAAAATGATTGGGTGAATTATCATGAAATTGGAACCATCGGAATTGACTCTGAAGTAGATCTTAAAAGAAAACATTCTACAGAAATATTTTGGCATCTGGAACATCGAAAGGAGTCTTTTTTTGATTTAAAATATTTGGGAAAGTGTATAGACAAGTATAAGGAATTTTTTCCATTGTTAGATGAGATTGTAATACCATGGGGTATTTGTCCAACCATTAAGATACAAAGATACAAACCTAATGAAGGATATTTTTCTACACATTGCGAGTATAATGGTAATCGTAATGATATTCATGAAAAGAGGATGTTAGTATGGATGATATATCTTAATGATGTAACGGATGGAGGAGAGACTGAGTTTCCTACTCAGAAGATTAAATTTCAACCTAGAGCAGGTGATGTTTTAGTATGGCCAGCATACTGGACACATCCTCATCATGGTATTACTAGTGAGACGCAAACAAAATACATTATAACTGGATGGTATAGCTTTAAATATTAGATATTTGGTATCACATGTTACATAACTGCTTGACTATATAATATGGGTATGTTATCATATCCTCACGTTCAACCCCATTAGGGGTCGCAAGTAAGTCGCGGAACGGGTACGTTCATCCCTTCGGGGACGCAAACGACTAAAGGAACGGGCCTTAAAATCCAACTACTTTAGGAGTAACACAATGGCACAAGTCACTTACAGAGGTGTTAAGTATAACACCAGCGACAGCAAGAGCTGTCAGAAGCAGGTCTCTGAACTCGTTTACAGAGGCATCAAGCATACAGAATCTAAAACTGTATGTGCGCGGTGAAGTCTTACTTGGACTAAGAAGTAAAGAAGGGGCTTGACCCCTTCTTTTTTTATGCTTATAATAACTAAATAAAGATAAAGCCATGGATACTCTGAAAAAAGAGAGACTTAAGTTAATTGTTAGAAATCTTAAGTTGTTGCTAGATTCTTTAGAGTCAGAAGTATATTCTGATGTTGATGCGTATAAAAATTCAAAAGCATTTGCTACTCCTTTAACTGATTACGATGAGGTCTTTGATGACGACGATGGATACCCAGATTAAACTTATTAGTGTTACTCCTGATGCGGAGAAGACAATTGCATATGTTGCTCGTGTCAGTAACCCTGCTAACCAGGAGAATGAGAAGTTCGCTGGTCTATTAAGGTATTGTATTCAGCATGGGCACTGGAGTGTCTTTGAGCAGGCATTTATGACGGTGGAGATTAATACCACTAGAGGACTAGCTGCACAGATACTACGGCATCGCTCCTTTACCTATCAGGAGTTCTCTCAAAGGTATCAGGATGTCTCTCACATCAGAGAGGATATACCTTTACCTGAGTTGCGGAGTCAGGACTTAAAGAATAGGCAGAACAGTGTGGATGATGTAGATTCAGCAATAGTAGAGAAGTATAATGCTAAGATGAGAAAACACTTTGATGCATCTATAGATCTCTATAAGGAGATGCTTCATGATGGGATAGCAAAAGAGTGTGCAAGGTTTGTATTACCTCTTGCTACACCTACCCGCCTATACATGACAGGTTCTTGTCGTTCATGGATTCATTATATTGAATTGCGTTCTGCTCATGGAACTCAGAAGGAACATATGGATCTTGTAGAAAATGTTCGTAAGGTTTTTGTGGAACAGTTTCCTACCGTATCGGAGGCTTTGGGGTGGATGTAAGAGATAATTTTTTATGTGATGATGATTTTAATGAGCTAGAAAAATATATTATTTCAGATGAGTTTCCTTTATTTCCTCAGAATTATATAACAGGGGATTGGGAAAATGATAAGATTGAGAATGTAAATTTTACTCATACTCTTTATAGGGATCATGCTCCTGTTAGTAATTATTTCTCCTATGTTTATGAAAAGTTATTTTCTCAGTTAGATATTAAAGCAATCCTTTATGCTAAAGTGAATTGTTATCCACGTAATGATAGACTTATTGAGCATGATCTTCATACAGACTATCCATATTCCCATAAAGGTGCTATTCTGTTCTTAAATACCTGTGATGGTTATACCACAGTGATAGATGAGAAGGTTGAAAGTATTGCTAATAGATTATTGTTATTTGATCCAGGCGAAAAACATTCTTCATCATCTTGCACCGATCAGAAATGTAGGTGGAACATTATTATAAATTATTTCTAAATAGTTACCCATTATTATAAGCATATGCCAACATATCCTGTTAAAAATTTGAAGACTGGAGAGACAAAAGAAATTGTCATGTCTATGACCAAGTATGATGAATGGCGAAAAGAGAATCCTGATTGGGATAAAGACTGGTCAGCAGGTGCTGCGGGAGTCGGAGAGGTTGGAGAAGTCTATGATAAACTTAGGATAAAACATCCTGGGTGGAATCAAATTCTCGAACAAGCATCAAAACAACCTGGCTCTAACGTAAGACCTGTATATTGATTATGCCAAGAAAGAAGAAGACAGAACAACCCATAGGCGTTGGATTAACGGCTAAGCAGATGAAGAGAAAGAAACCTATTAATACTGATATGATGAGGGATATAGAACCCCTCACTCCAAATCAGCAGCTTTTATTTAATGCTTATGCAGAGAATAAAAATCTGGTAGCATATGGTTGTGCAGGAACTGGTAAAACTTTTATCACACTCTACAATGCCCTCAAAGAAGTCTTGGACCCAGAGACTCCTTACGAAAAAATATATATCGTTAGGTCTCTTGTTGCTACTCGTGAAATTGGGTTCCTTCCTGGTGATCATGAAGACAAGTCCACACTTTATCAGATACCTTACAAGGCTATGGTAAAGTATATGTTTGAGATGCCAACTCAAGCAGACTTTGATATGTTGTATGGAAATTTGAAAGCACAGGATACAATTGACTTCTGGAGCACCTCATTCATTAGAGGAACTACTTTTGATAAGACTATTGTTATTGTGGATGAATTCCAGAACTTGAATTACCATGAACTTGATAGTATAATGACAAGAGTGGGTGAGCAATCTAAAATTATGTTCTGTGGTGATGCCACTCAATCTGATTTGGTTAAACAGAATGAGAGGAATGGTATTATCGATTTCATGCAAGTCCTTCGTATCATGTCATCAGTAAGTGTAATTGAATTTGGTGTTGAGGATATTGTTCGTTCAGGATTAGTTAAAGAATATATTCTTGCCAAATTGGAAATTGGTTTATGATTCATGTTTGTGATAACTTTTTTAATGATCCATATAATGCAAGAAATATAGCACTAAAGGCAGAGTATCATTCTTTAAAGGATGAGTTTCTTGCTAATAGTTCTTCATGGCCTGGGTTTAGATCTTATCATGTTTCTGATTTTCTTACAGATAAGATGGTTTCTGAGGTAAAATATTATACTAAGAATCAATCTTTAACTTTAGAGAGTATATCTTTTCAGTATATAACAGGGGATTATGGAGAAGGGTGGTTCCATACTGATTCTTCTGCTTTATATACTTGTATGGTCTATTTGGCTGTAGATTCTCCTTCTTATAGTGGAACTGAAGTGTGTGATTATTGCTCAGAGTTTAAAGATGCTGGTGGCAAAGCAAGAAGAGATTTTTATAACGACAATAGGAACTTCCTAAAAAGGTATAACTATGATAGAATGACTAGGAGACATAATTCACGGTTTGATCCTATAGCAACAATTTCTCATAGATTTAATAGATTTGTGTTATTTGAGAGTCGTCTCTATCATAGAGCACAAAAATATTTTGGAACTTGTATGGAGAATTCGAGATTGTCTTTAATAGCTTTTCTTAAATAGGTTATGAAATTTAGTCATTGTAATCATCTAGGTGAACTTGAATTAGAAAAGAAAGAAACTCCTGGATGCCGACTGTATCATCTGCCTGATGGACAGTGGGTTCCTTCTATTACTTCAGTAACTTCCTTTTATAATCGACAGATCTTTATTGACTGGCGTAAGCGAGTTGGTATTGAGGAAGCAAACAAAATTACTAAGAGAGCAACTGCCCGTGGCACAGATTTTCATGAAGCTGCTCAGGCATATTTGGAGAATAGAGATTTGGTGTGGGAGGATTACCTTCCTGCTACTCGTTTTATGTTTCATCATGCTACTCCATATCTAGATAAGATAAATAACATACACGCTATAGAAAGAACTTTATACTCAGAATACCTAGGTCTTGCTGGAAGAGTTGATTGTATAGCAGAGTATGAGGGTGAATTAGCAGTAATAGACTTTAAAACGTCTGAGAAGATTAAACCTGAGAAATGGATGGAAAACTATTTCGTTCAGGAGACCTTCTATGCTGCTGCATACTATGAGTTAACTGAGATCCCTGTTAAGAAGTTAATCACCATCATGGTAACACCTGGTGGAGAGGTAAAGGTATTTGACAAAAGAAACAAAGGGGATTATATTAAGTTATTAGTGAGGTATATAAAAGAATTTGTTAGTCACAATACTGGGTCAGAGAATGCCTGAAAAAAATGAATTAGAAAAAGTGTTGGAGAGCAAGTTCTTTAATCCAGCTCGCTTTGCAGAGCAAATTGAATCACTTGTTCTAGAAAATAAAGACATGAATTACATTGATGCTATTGTTCATTTCTGTGATAAGAATAGTCTTGATTTAGAGTCGGTTCCTAAACTTATTCCTAAACCATTGAAAGAGAAGATAAAATATGAAGCATCGGAACTTAATTTTCTAAAACGCAGTTCCCGTGCGAAATTGCCGATTTAATTCCAAAAAAGTCGGGAAAAAAACCCCGGTATTTTTTTGCCCTATTACCTTTTGGCATGAATGTTAATGAGCAGTATAAGATTCATAGGGTATCTTATCCATATGCTGAAAAACTAAATCCTATACTACATAAGATTATTTTAGATAATGCTCATATTCGGGATAAGGGAGCAATGATGACTCCTTGGCATTGTTTTGATATAAAGGAATTTGCTATGATAGCAGAATGGGTTAGAGGTGTTATTGGGGGTTTTCACTGGGATCTTTATACTCCTCTTTTATTGGATCCTGAAAATATAGAGATGGAATTATATAATTTATGGGGACAGGTATATAGTAAGAATGATTATCAACAAGCTCATTGCCACTTGCCACATCATTGGTCTTTCGTGTATTATGTAAATACCCCACGAGGATCCTCTCCTCTAGTATTTGAGCAATCAAAGAGAAAGATTTATCCGAAGGAAGGTGAGGTAATAATCTTTCCTGGATGGATAAGGCATTATGTACCACCTAATAAATGTGAAGGTAGATCTATAATTGCTGGGAATTTTACTTATAAAAAGAAGAATTGAGATGGAAGATATATTAGAGATGCATAGGTTACAGGATGATTTTCCTGTAATGGTGACTAAAATTCCTAAACCTATAATGGGTGAACTTGGGAATTGGGTAAATTATAGTAAAAAAATCAAAAGTCATCCATTGGCAAAATTAAAAGCTGTTGAAAATGTTGCGTATCTTGCTGGTAATGATGGTAAGATTCATAATACATATCAGACTAGTATTCCTGTTCGGTTAATTGAAGAATCATTTTGGTTAGCATGGGTAATAAGATTGGGTCACAAATATTGGGGTTCTGGTCGAAATCATCGTTTTTTGAGATTGAGAGAGTTAAGGGGTCATTTTGACAGATATGATGTATGGACTAATTTTTGTTATAAAGGAGATGATAATCCATCACATTTTCATGAAGGATTTCTTTCTGGTGTGATGTATTATAAGAATCATGGCCATCCTACTATATTCACTGATTATGGATTGGGATATGAAGGTAAGGATGGAACGATGGTGTTGTTTCCTTCAAATACTTGGCATCATGTAGAAGAACAGACTGTTAATAAAGAGAGAATTACTATTGCTTTTAATTTATCATTAACAGATGAAAATGGAAATGATATCAGTTCCTCCGCACTCAAATGATGGCTTTTGACGCATATAAGTGTTATCTGGCGATGAAGAATCACTTCACGAAAGAGAAGTATGATTACCAGAAGTATCGGGGTAAGGTTAGAGCAACTAATCAAGCCTTCTATAAGAGGAAGGATAGGTTTTGGTTTGAGAAGTTTGCAAGACAAAAAAAGGATAAAGAGGTAGAAGAGTTTTTTGTCTCCAATTTCGTATATACAACAGATCCTGGAACTATGTGGATTGGTGAAATGATCAAAGAAGGCGAAGGACGCTATATTGACTGGAAAAAGAAAATTCAGTCACTTTCGTATATTTTCAAAGAAGAGGTAAATGTGCTATTTGAGCAAAATAAGGTAAATGAGGTATTTGACTGTTCTAATGGACATCCGCCAATTTTGCGGAATTATCTTGGTGGGAAAACCTCACTAGAAACGCTTGTAATCTGTGATATGATATTTGACTACAGGAAGGATTTTGATAAAAAATTAGAGGATCCGGTGTGGGAAACCGTTAGCTTAAAGATAAAAAAATACTCTCCTTTCCTAAATATAGATGTACCACGTTATAAAAAAATTCTACAAGGTATTGTGACAGCATGACATTTTTTCAATCAGATGTAGTCCGTGCTGAATTGGCACAGATTCAAGAATTGCAAGAAGAAGTTTATGGAAATTTCTTTAAGTTTCCTTCTATGCCTAAAGATGATAAAAAATACCATATAGACATACTGGAAAAACTTATTGATAAACAAAAAATTCTTTATACACGTTTGAGTTTATCAGATGATCCTGAAGCCCAGGCAATGAAAAAACACATTATGAAAGGTGCTGTTGATATGGGACTGCCTAAAGACATGGATATGAATTTAGTGTTTCAGAATATGAGTCAGATGGTGGCAGTCATGAAAGACCAGGTTGACAAGGATCAATTTCCAATGTAGAATATGAAAGGTACACACAAGCCAAATCTCAAAAAATCCGAGGTAATCCAATGTCTTTTAAAGACTTAAAAAAGCAGTCCTCTCTAGGATCTTTGACTCAGAAGTTAGTTAAAGAAGTGGAGAAGATGAACAATACTGGTGGTGGAGGTGCAGATGAGCGTCTCTGGAAACCAGAAGTAGACAAGACCGGTAACGGTTATGCTGTCATTCGTTTCTTACCTTCTCCTGAGGGTGAAGATATTCCTTGGGCAAAGATGTATTCACATGCATTCCAAGGTCCAGGAGGATGGTATATTGAAAATTCTTTGACCACAACTGGTGGTAAAGATCCTGTTTCTGATCACAATCGTGAACTCTGGAACAGTGGAGTAGAATCTGATAAGGATGTAGTGCGTAAGCAAAAGCGTAAGCTTTCTTACTATGCAAACATCTATGTTGTAAAAGATCCTACCAATCCTCAAAATGAGGGTGGAGTATTTCTCTACAAGTTTGGTAAGAAGATCTTTGACAAGCTTATGGAAGCAATGCAACCTGAGTTTGAGGATGAGAGTCCAATCAATCCTTTCGACTTCTGGCAAGGTGCAAACTTCAAGTTGAAGATTGTTAAGAAGGATGGTTACTGGAACTATGATAAGTCAGAGTTCGATTCAGTATCACCTCTCCTTGAAGATGATGATGCACTGGAAGCAATTTGGAAGAAGCAGTATTCTCTTGCTGCTGTAATAGCTGCTGATCAGTTCAAGTCTTATGATGACTTGAAAAAGCGTCTTGATTATGTTCTTGGTCGTGGTAAACTTCCTACTGCTGCACGTCAGTTTACTGATGAGTCATTGGAAGATGAAAGTGAAGGTCGTGGATCATTTACTCCCGATTTTAAGAGTAAAGCACCAGTTGCTGCACCTGTAGCATCTGCTAGTGCAGATGAGGATGATGCATTAAGTTATTTCCAGAAACTTGCTGAGGAATAATTAAGAGTAAAGTTTAATATTTTCTCCTTCTTTCAGGGTTCTACTCACATATTGGGTAGAACCTTTTTTATATGGCATCATATCGTCCATATCATCACGAACTATGCTTAGATATTCTGGTTTTAGAAGATAGATATCTCTTTTTGCGTCTTCTATTTTAGCTTCATATTCATAGTTAGTTACTTCTACCGCAAAATTCGATTTAGTTATTGAAGTATCAATCCAATAATCATAGAATGTAATGGAATAGTCGGATGCAACTTGCTGACCTTCAGGAACAACTATTATTCCTTCACTATTCTTTATTTCAGTGGTTTCATAGTGATGAACTCCATTGTAGATACGATCATAGGTATCTTCTTCAGAATCATTGACTTGATAGTATTTTTCATAGAGATATCGATCAAAATCATTTTGTAGCAGTGGCCATTCAGTTTGGATGTTGATAATATTATTACTTAAAAGAACTAACCAATCTAAATTGGGTTCTCCATATATTTCATCAGCAACATTGTCTGGTCGTGCATCTCCTTCAACTTTAAATTTTGTGAAGTATGAAAGTTCCTGAAAAATATCTTGCCTTAATTCACCTTTTTTAAAAAGATTTTTTACAGTAATATAGTCTGATATCTTAGCATCAGGAAGTCTGCTAACATAATCAAAGTCTGGAAGTTGTCTAAAATACGGTCTTTCTGCCATGATTAATACCCGATGCCTCCTTCTTTTGCATAATCATCATTAAATACAGGAGATAATTCTCTAAATGATAGTGTCATTTGATATGAAGTCATTACACCATCTGGAAATGTAGAATAGTTTCCATCAGGAGTAAATTGAACACTGGCATTTGTTAGAGCACACTCTTTAAATTTGTTAAGAGCATTATGTTCTCTTCTTCCTGGACGCATATATTGGAGAGAGAACGTGTTAGGAGATTTGAGGAATAGATTTGCTTTGGTTCTAATTGGTGCCATTCCTCTTCTAAAGAATCTTATGATTCCTAGAACTGCATCTGCTTCTGCTTTACTTCTTGGTGATAATTTAAAATCAAAACTAAAGTCTCTTAAATTTGGAGAACTAAAGAGTAGTTCCATATTAGGATTCAATATTTGTCCAGTAGCTCTTGCCATTAGAGACTGATTATTCATTATCTGCTGTGCTAGAGTTCCAGCAAGTGCTTTCTTTACTTCTGGTAAATTTGCCTTTATAGCGTCTGCAGCATTGGCCATCACACCTGCCTCTGTTCCTCCTGCTTCCCCACCAGCAAGAGTATCCATCACCATCCCACCTACACCAGCAGTGAGAGCATCCATTGTTCCTTCTTGCCACCCTACCATATTAGTAGCAGAAATACCTGCAGGGATGGGAAGAACAACGGATCCTACACCTTTTCTTGTTTTATCTCTATCATTTCCTATTCCAAACTTACCACCTGCTAGAGATTCTTGGCCTAGTCCTTTTGCTTTATATTCTAGCATTCTAATCATCAAATAATCTCTTTGTGATTCACCGATGGTTAGTGGATATCTCCAAGGACCTCCTCCTGGAGAATTAAATCCTGCTGTTTTAGTTCCTGCTCTAGATTGTGTTTTTTCTGTTAAAGACTTGTCTGCAGTAGTAGATATATTTTCTTTAGTGGTTACAGGTGTTTTTAATATTTGTGATTTAGGTGATTGTGGATTTCGTGTTCCTACTGGTTCACTATTCCATTCTTTTTGTGATATTGAAGCAGCAGTTGATTTTGTATTAGCAACATTGGACGGAGTGCGCCAGTGTGCTATTTCGTCTGCGGATGCATTAGCATTAGCAGTTATGGATGCTCCATTAGGATTAATAGTTCCAATTATTACATCATCTTGGGCATTTCCAGAAGTTACAACTTTGTTGATAGTAATTAGACCAGTTTTTTTATTTGTTGTATAAAAATACTCTGTGGATCCTAATTTACCACCCGGCTTCACTCTATTGGGTATAGTTCTATCACCGTAGTAGTCGGCCATTATAGACAAGTTTTTATTTATTTAGGAGGAATTTACCATACTGTAGTGCAAGAAGTTCATCTAACTCTTGGAATTCAACTAAATGTAGTTTACCTGCCACCTCTTCCCAGGTATAATTTCTATAATCTTGCCAATGAAAGTTCAGTCCTCTGAATCCCCATCGGAATAAACCAACACATGCAATCAATGGGTGTTGATCATAATCAATATCTGGGGTCTTTGGATTATATACAAAAGTATAGAATTTTCCTACCTGAGGTAAAATCTCTTCAATAGTGAAGATTTCCATGATGAGAAGCATAATCTCTTCAGGATCAGAAGTATTCACTTCCCTTACTCTACGTTTAAGTTCTTCTACTCTGGCAGTAGGATGTTCTTCTAATGCTAGTAGCTGTTCTTCATTTTCTTCATTAAATCCGAAGGAGTCTGTCATTATCTAATTCCTAATTCTCTTTCGGTGATAATCTTAAATGTGAGTTTTCTATCTTTACACCATTCAGACGCAGCAGCCCATTTTGCTTGGTTAACAGCATATGTTTTACATTCATAGAGGTAGGATTTTGTCACCTTTGTTCTTTTCTTAGGAGGTTTAGTTTGTTTTGCTGGTTTAACTTCGATTACGTAGGTTTTAATTTCACCATCATTTTCTTTTACTTTGATGATAAAATCTGGAAAGTAACGTCTTGTCTTACCATCAGGAGCACGATAGGGGATCCAAAATTCTTCACTTCCCCACTCTAAAATGCTTTCATTTATATCACACCAATTGCAGAATGTTTTTTCCCAACTACTACGACAGATAATATTTGTTATATCTCCTTTATATTTTCTTGGATGAGTTGGTTTAAATAAACTCTTTTTACTTTCAGCCATACATAATATATACGGTAAAAATTATTTATAAATGGTTTTACAACGAGCAAAGACTGTCTCTGAAATTAAGGCTCATCTTCTGCGACCAGCAACAACTTCACACTTTGAAGTTGAGATTGGTTTGCCACCAGGAAGAATAGGAAGTAGTCTTAGGAGATTGTTGAGTACAGACCAGAGAAAATTACATTTATTGTGTTCTGAGGCAGCATTGCCAGGTTCTAACTTGGCGACTATGAATATTGATAATGATTTTGTGGGAGTAACTGAAAAGCATGTGCATCGGAGAGTATATGATGATGTAATTGAGTTGACTTTTTATGTTGATGCATCTAATTATTTGCCTGTTAAGTTTTTTGAAATGTGGATGGATGAGATTACTGGTGGTGATAAGTCAACTGATAGAATGGCAAAGAACTATAGTTATACTATGGAATATCCAGATGACTATACTGCTGATCAAGGATTAATAGTTAGAAAGTTTGAAAGGGATTATGATCAAGGTGGTGCTCAACTTCAGTATGAATTTGTAAGGACTTTTCCTAAAAATATTTCATCTATGCCAGTTAATTATGATTCTTCTGATTTAATGAAAGTTTCGGTATCAATGAGTTATATTCGATATGTTATTAATGAACTTCAGAGTCCTGCAGCAGTAGAAGCTAATTTCATTTCAAATATATTACAGCAAGCAGGTTTTAATAATAATTTTGGTAGTTTGATTAATAATGCACCAGGTATGTTCGGAAGAATGGCTGGTCAAGCAGTAACTAATGCAACTGGTAGTAGAGCAGTAGGTGCTATTGCTGGTGGATTAGTTCAAAATCTCTTCTAAATAAGTATACTGAATTGTATTAGGACATCATGCCTTTACCAAAAATTGCAACCCCAACGTATGAGTTGGAGTTGCCATCAACTGGAGAGTCTGTTAAATATAGACCTTTTCTAGTTAAAGAAGAAAAATTACTTGTAATTGCTTTAGAGAGTGAAGATACAAAGCAAATTACAACTGCCATTAAAGCTGTTCTTAAGAACTGTGTTCTTACTAAGGGAATTAAGGTAGAGAATCTTCCTACCTTTGATATTGAATTTTTATTCCTTAATATTAGAGGTAAGTCGGTTGGAGAAGAATTGGAACTTAATGTTACATGTCCTGATGATGGAAAGACTGAGGTTCCTATAAGTATTGATTTAGATGATATTCAAATTCAGAGGACTGAAGGACATACTAACAAAATTAAATTAGATGACAGTTTAATGATGGAATTAAAGTATCCTTCATTAGAACAGTTTATTAAGAATAATTTTGATTTTAATGAGAAGAATGCAATGGATCAATCGTTTGATTTAATTGCTACGTGCATTGATAAGATTTATAGTGAAGAGGAAGTATGGGCTGCTGCAGATTGCACTAAGAAAGAAATGAAAGATTTCATGGAATCAATGAATTCTGCTCAATTTAAAGCAATTGAGAGTTTCTTTGAGAGTATGCCTAAACTTTCTCATACTGTATCGATTACTAATCCTAATACTAAAGTTAAGAGTGATGTTGTATTGGAGGGTTTAGCGTCTTTTTTCGCGTAGCGATGATTCATATGAATCTTGAAGCTTACTTCAAGTTGAATTTTGCCTTGATGCAGTACCATAAATATAGCTTAACAGAGATTGAAAATATGATGCCGTGGGAACGGGACATATATGTCGGTCTTCTCCAACAACACCTTGAAGAAGAGGAGTTAAAACAGAAACAAGCTAATGCCAGCTCAAGATACTAAACCTGCTGTTAAAATTAAAAGTTCTCTCATAAACCCACAGAAATTGTTGGGTGATAGTGGTGTTGCGTCTTTAGGTAATTTTGGTGGAGAGAGTAAGATAGGCAAATTGGCTAGTATAGTAAGAGGAAATAAGAAAGGCATAGCACTTAATTCTAGAAAGATTAGTATATTAAAAAACATAGAAAGTTACAAGCATGATCCTATAGGAGCAAAACTTCCTGGTGGGAGTGGATTAACAGATAGTCTTAATTCTATTGCGGATACTGTTGGGTCTATTCAGACTACACTGACACAGCAACAAAAGTTAGATGAGGAAGAGTTAAAAGATCAGGCACAGCAAGATGAAAAGGCAGCGAGAGCAGGGAAGGAAAAGAAATTAGAATCTAAAATTTTTGATGGGTTAAAGGCTCAAGGAGAAGCAGTAGTAGCTCCGATTAAGAGTTTATGGGAGAAGATTTGGGGATTTTTAACCAAACTTTTCCTTGCCAAAGTAGTAATGAATCTTTTTGATTGGTTTGCTGATGATAAGAATGTAGAGAAAGTTAAAAGTATGATGAGGTTTGTGAAGGATTGGTGGCCTGCTATATTGGGATCTGTAGCAGTATTGGTAGGTGGAATATTGATGGTAGGTGGAGGACCTATAGGAGCTATGATTGGAGCAGCAACAATGTTAGTGGGAGTATTGACTCCTATTATTGCTGCATTGGGAGTTTTTGGTGGAAATGATGCTAAGAAATTAGAAAATCAGAAGAAAAACCTAGAAAAAGAGGTAAATGCTCAAGGTGGTGGCGAAACACCTAAAGTTAATCAACCGACGGAGGAGACTACTGGAGATACTGGAGATACCCCAGGTGCAGATTTACAACCAACAAATGCGAATACAGAAACTCCCGACTTGGAGGTAGGTGAATCAAATCAAGAGACTGTAGGTTTAGCACAACAAGAACAGGCAGAATTTCCTCAACCTAATCTTAATCAAGGTGGATTTGTAAGTGGTCCTGAGGGAGTAGATAAGGTTCCTGCTAAGTTAACAGCAGGTGAATTTGTTATGACTAAGGGTGCTGTAGAGAAGTTTGGTGAGGAGACTCTTGCAGGAATGAATGCAGCTGCAGGTGGAACTAATACACCTATGAATGGTGGATATTTTGGTGGTGGTTTGGTTATAAAACCAAATAAAAAAGAGAAAGAAATGATAGACTCTGGAAAATTTACAGAACCTATAGTAAGACCAGGAGTAATCAAATCATACGAGGATGCAGTTAAGGCTGGTGTTGAGATTAAAGATGATATTTCGCCTGGTATGCGCTCTGGAAGCATAAGTTGGACGGAGAAGTTACCTAAAGGTTTGTTTGGAAAGCAAAAATATATTCGTGGTGGTACTAAATGGATTGATAGTGGATTTGGTGAAGACTTTAATAAACTTCTTGAGATGCCAACTAAGGATTATGTGAATAAACAGATGGGTTGGTCTTCTAAAGCGAAAGCAGTTGCTGGACCTAAACCTTTTAAAGGGATAATGAGCAATTTTCTTGGTGGTGCTATTCCAAAGAAGGATGGTGGACCTAATATAAGTTCTTCTAAAGCACCATCTATTGTTAAGCCTCCTCCTTCTAAAAAAGGAACTGGTGGTGGTGGAGGAGCAGGTGGAGTGAAAGCTTCTACTGTTACTCCTCAACAAGGTGCAAAATCTGGAAAGGATAGTGAAGTCCCACAAATAAATGCTGCTGCAATGAGATCTGCTGCTAAAATTGCAGTATTGGGGATATCAGTATAAGATATGGCATTTTTAGGTCTCCCTACTAAAGAACAAAAAGCTGCCAAGAGAGAAACGGCAAGGAATATTGTATCTCCTAGTGCTCCTGCTCCTTCTATTACTTCTACTGGTCCTTCTGATCCTCCACAAGAGGCTGCTTTAAAGATAAAAGTATCTCTTGTTAATGTTGATAATCTTTTAAAAGATTCCTTAGTATTGAGTAAGGTAAGAGAGGGGATTAAGAAGAAGGAGGAAGAAAAGGCAAAGCGTGCTGGTAAAGAACAAAAATTAGAACAAGCGAAGGGTTTAGCATCAAAGGTTAAAATTCCTGGAGCAAAACGGATTCAATCCTTTTGGCAGAAATTAAGAGACTTTTTTATTAATGTTTTTTGGGGATGGATTGCAGTTAAATTGGTTGATGTTTTACCAACATTATTGGAGTGGTTACCTAGAATAGGTGGATTTGTTAATGGAGTAATGGGTATTGCTGGTAAAGTCTTTGATGGTTTTGCATGGGCAGTTGATAAAACATATGCACTATATGATGGGTTACGGGCAAAGATTAAGGATATATTTGGTGAGAAAGCATTAGAGGTATTTGATACTCTTGCTACGAAATTTAAGAGCTTTGTTCAAATTGCGATAGTAGCGGGAACCGCTATTATGACATTGATTGCCATCCGCACATTGATGGGGAGGTTGAATACGGTAGCAGCATGTGCCAAATGCCATGGTAAGACTGTTAAAAATGTTCTTAAGAAGACTCTTAAAAAGACTTTTAGAAGGGTAACTAATCCTGGTAAATTTATAAAAGCAAGGACAAGATTATTCAAACAAAATTGGAAAAAGGGTAAAGGACTTGCTGGAACATTAAAAAAAGGACAGAAATTATTAGATAAAGTTAATCCACTTAAAAAGGTACAGAATCTCAAGAAAAGGGGATGGAAGATGCCCAAGTGGAAGACACCTGGGTGGATGAGTAAAACTGGGACTGCTATAAAGAGTAAAACAGTTGGGGCTGTGAATTGGATGAAGAGTGTTCCTGCCAAGCTGCAGGCACATTGGGATGAGTTGGCTAAAAAAGCAGCAGCAAGAGTTAAAAAGATAGGTGGGGGAATATGGGATCTTGGTAAAAAACTGGGTGAGAAGTGGAAAAATTTTAAAAAGAATATGAGTCCGCAGAAGGTGATAGATGATATTATGGCTAAGGTTCAACCTCAGATTGATGATTTAGTCAAGAAGAATCCCTTTATTAAGCAGATAATGGGATTTATGAAAAATCCTGGGAAGGCAAAGGATGCTGTTAATGGTATACTAACGAAGGCAGCAAATAATCCAACATTAAAGAAAATAATTAAGACTTTGAAAGCTAATAAAGGTGCATCTAAAGGAATGGGTCCTATTGATAAAGTTATTACTGCTTTAACAGCACTGGCAGATTATACTTTCTTTAAAGAATCTCCTATTAATGCTATCTTTAAGGGTTTAGGTGGACTTTTAGGATATGGTCTTGGTTTTTCTCTAGCAACTGCTGTTCCTGTTCTTGGGCAGAGTGGTATATTTAATTTTATGGGTGGTATGGCAGGTGGTGTTGCAGGTGAATGGTTAGCAATGAAGATGGTTAAGCAATTGGCAAAAACTCCATTAGGTGAGATAGAAGATCCACTTCAAACTGATGGACGTATGATTGTTAGAGATCCTGATGGAATGTTAGATCATATGGTTGGTGCTGGTGGTGATAATGATGCTGCTGCTGTTGAGGGTGATGGAGAAAAAACAGGAACTTCTAATTTGAAAGGAGAGGGAGATTCAAAAGCAGGAAACGGTGGTCTTGTTCCTCTAGATGTTAATAGTGTTAAGGCAAAGAATAATAATAATGAAAAAATAGATGCTGTTAGCACTCAAGCTTCTTATGAAGAACAAGAGGTAATTGTGGAAGGTAGTGGATCTTCAGATGAAGTGGTGGTAGTCAATCCATCTCCTAAAACTGAGAAAGTTTTAGTTACTCAAGGTGATAGTGGAGGATCTGGTGGATCCGGTAGCGATATCTTATACATGGGTAGTTAAATAGAAGTAAGGAGGTATGTAAATTAAATGTCTATCTTAGGCGGATCTATTCCAGGAACAAAAGCATATTCAAAGGAAAAGAAGGGATTAAGTATATCCTCAGATTCTTCAGGTCCTGCGAATATTAAGCGAGTAACCATTTATTCAAATAAAGATAATAATACCGTTGAACTGGCTGGTGGTGTAATTCTTTTACAGTATTGGGAAAGTATTCTTCAAGATAGTATAAGGGCAAGCGTGGTTTATGGTGATAGTGGTAATACTTTAGGAAAAGATAATAAGAAAGTTAATGCCCGTGAAGGTTTACCTATAGTAGGTTCTGAGACTGTTGATTTAAAGTTTGATGATAATAATGATAATAGTTTAGATTTGAAATTATATGTTAATAAAGTTACTGAACTGGTAGAAGATAGCACAAAGTCTATGATTCGATTGGATTTGGGATCCATGGAAACTTTTATGAATGAAAAGGTGAGAATTAAAACAAGATTGGATGGAAAAATATCTGAGCATGTTAAAAAGATCTTACAAGATGATGAGGAATATCTTTCTACTGAAAAGGATGTAGAGATAGAAGAAACTGCAAATAATTTAAATTTTATTGGTAATAATAAGAAACCATTTTGGACTCTTAATTGGTTATCTAAAAAATCAGTTCCTATGAGTTCTGGTAAGGAACAAAGTGCAAATACATTAGGAAAGACTGCTGGATTTATCTTTTATGAAACTGCGGATAAGTATTATTTTAGATCTATTGATTCTTTGATGGGCCAAGAGAAGCAGTTATCTGTGATTTATACAGAGTCTCCTGATAATAAAGGTGTTGCAGTTCCTAAAGGATATGATGTGAAAGCACTTACTTATAGTAATGATAATCGGGTGAATGTTCAGAATAAGATGATGCATGGTGCATACGAGAAGAGGATTGTTTTATTTGATCCTTTTAATTGTGATTATCAAAAGCAAGAAGATGATGCTGAGAGTATAGAAAGTGAATCTGGAATTGAAACTGCAGGTGAAGAATTACCTAAGTTGAATCCAGCATTTAAGAGAGAAGGTGACAAAGAAAACTTTACTATGACTTCATTTTGTTTAAAAGATCCTGGAACTTTACCTACTGGAGGTGGAGAGGGTAAAGAGCAGGAGCAACTTGAGAAATCAAAAGAAGAGAATTTTCAGCCTGGAGAAATTGTTAATCAATCTGTGATGAGATTGAATCAATTATTTGCATCAATGGTTAGCATCACCATACCTGGATACTTTTCATTACGTGCGGGAGATGCTATATTTGTAGACTCGCCACAGTTAGAATCAACGACAGGGGTTTGTGCTGATCAACCAGATAAGCTTACGGGAGGTAAATATATTATTGCTGATCTTTGTCATTATCTTACTAAAGATGAGACTTATACTAAATTGAATCTGATTAGGGATTCTGTTGGTAGAAAAGGAAAACCTACTTAATAAATACGATAGTAAGGGACTAATTTTATGTCAGAAATTAAACACGATTTAGACCATGAAGTCTATATTGATCCAAAGGATCATAAAGAGCACATCAATCATGGTATGCATGAGTATACTAAAGAAGACTTAGAATCTGCTCATGCTTATTATGATGAGTATCATAAAAATGATGAACCTGAAACAGGTATTAACGATTATCATCTAAGACATCAGGATAAGAATCTTGAAGTTTATTGTGATGATCATCCAGATGCATTTGAATGTAGAGTATACGACGAATAACTTATGGAAGGCGGAGCATTATTCGATCAGGGATTTCTAGGGAGTAAGTTTCTCTGGTGGATAGGCCAGGTTGCTGACGATTCTACTTGGAGAGATAATATTCCTCCAGGTAAATTTTCCGAGTCTGGAACTATTAAGGGATGGGGCCGTCGTTATAAAGTAAGGATCATGGGACTCCATGATGCCGATGAAGAAGTTCTTCCTTCAGATCAGTTGCCATGGGCTAATGTAATGTATCCTGTCACTGCTGGTGGCGGACAAGCATCTGCATGGCAAACCCCTAATATCCGCCAAGGGATGTTTGTCTTTGGGTTCTTCATGGATGGTCAGGACCAACAACAACCTATTATTATGGGTGTGTTGGGTAATAATGAACAAACTTCATTAAAAACAGCAACTTCTATTTCTCCTGGATTTAGTCCTAGAGATGTTAAACCCTTTGAACCTATTAGTGGATATGCTCAAAGATTAATAGACTTAGGAAATGCTAAGGAATTTGCTCCTAAAACTGATTTAGTAACAGAAAAACCAAAGACACCTGAACAAAAACAAGAATCTGCTCCTTCTCCTCCAGGAACTAAAAAAGATAAGTATGGAATGAGGTTGGATTTAAAACCAACCAAAGCAATGCTTGCGGATAAAGCAAGTGGGATGGCAGCAGCTGCCGAAGCAGGTTTATCTGGTCTAGCAGAAACTGATTTTGTGGCTGCCACTATTGCTGGAGGATTAAGAAATAGAGTTCTTGCTGCTAATTCTCCTGGATCTCCTGCTCAACCAGGAGCAACTATGGAATCATCAGGTAATAGTATTCATCAGACAAGTGCTGATGGTATTCAGTTTGATGATAAACTTATAGAGAAGGTTGTTTTATTAAAACCAGGTAATAATGAAGTAGATTCTGCAATCAAGGCAATACAGACTACTATTGATAATACTACAAAGAAGATTGATAAGTTTATGCAATCTCAGCAGAGTTATGCGGATGCAGTATCAAGTGATATTGATATTGACAAAGTTATGAAGGAGTCTGCTAAAGAGGTTGCTAAGTTTACGAAGATAATTTATAATAAACAAATGGAATATCAGGCAAAGGTGCTGAATAGTGAGTTAACAAGTGTGGTTGCTGAGTTACCTTTGGCTGATAGATTTAAATTTGCTGATATAAAAGATTTACAGGGGATTGAAAGGAATAAACTTTTTAGTGGAATGACTAATGCCCTTGAGGGTCAGATGGGTGGAATTTTAGGTAATGCTTTTAATTTACCAGGATTGCTTCAGCAAGCACAGGCAAAGGCAAGGGATCTGTTACCTGATAATATATCATCGGAGGCTTTAAATGCTATTAGTCAGAACTATTATATTGTAAGTGATACTGGAGGAGAAATTACCGGGGATACTCCTTATGTTTCTGCTTTAAATGTTGATGAAGCATTAAGTTTAGCAAAACAAAAATCTCGTTTGGCGAAGGATGATGATGGTGCAACTATTACTGTTGTTGATAAAGTCACCTTAAAAAAGACAAGTCGTATAGCAAGTAGTATAACTTCAACTTCTGCTAAGAAAGGACCTAAAGTTCCTATTTGTTATGCAGAAGATATTGTGGCACAGTCTTTATCTATGAATAAGGATAAGATTGATAAGCATAATAAAGCAATGGCAGAGAATATTGGAAGGTTTGTTAATGATGTTACTTCTGAGTTAAATGAATTGCAAGCAGAGATAAAACCTACAGCATATGATGCTACTAAAGAGGGTGCGGTTGTAGATATTACTCAGTTTACTTGGGGACAGGATGATTATGGTGGAGATTCTTATGTTACCGGAACTAATGTTCCTACTACTATTGGAGTAAGTACTATCTCTTCAGGACCAGGAACTGGCACAGGATTAACAGTAGATATAACAGTAGGAGTGGGTTCAATTCATACTCCCAATTCTCATGATGCTAAGAATTATACTGAGATTTTAAATGGGGGTTCTGGATATAGTGCTGCTCTTAATGTTGCTACTACTGGTGGTAGTGGAACAGGATGTAAAGTTAATACTACTGTAAGTGGAGGAGCAGTGACTGGTATTGCAATTACTACTCCTACAGTAGGAAGTAATCATGGTAGTGGATATAAAGATGGAGATGTTCTTACTATAACTGGTGGTGGTGGAAATGCTACATTCAGAGCAGTGAGAGTAAAAGGTGCTGTTACTGAGGTAGTAGTGAGAGATCCTGGCCATGGTTATGATATAGATGAAGAGATAGTTATTTCACAGGGTGGAGGTTCTACTGGATCTAAATTTTCCGTCAGTAATATTGATAAACCTTCTTTGATAGCTAATACTGCTCAACCACCAAATGTTCCAGATTTAGGTTCTTTAATTAGTAAGATTAGTAATATGGGTGGTAATTTAACTGCAGCATTTGGATTTATTAATGGTGCAAGTAATATGTTCCCATTTGAACTTCCTCCTTTAGAAGCTATAGCAGATTATTATCAGTTAGGAACTGGTGGAGGAACTGAGGGTCAGGCAGCAAAACCAAGTTTCCCTGGTGTTGATATGGCAATGAAAACTGTGGATGATGTTAGTAAGCAACCTCTTCCATTCGTACAACCTCAAGCAGACATAACTCCGAATTTACCATTAAATAAACCAATAACTAAGTCGGATCAAAATAAAGCATCTGCACAGAAGCAGGCAGAAGCAGATGATTTTGAGTTTGAAATGTTCTAATAAATATACCTATGGCAATTCCTTCTCAATCTAAATTTAATATATTCAAACCAACTAGTAAAGATGATATTAGAGTTGGATATATCTCTACTGATAGGGGATATATTGAGGGGCTTAGTATTTGTGATGCTAATGCCCATGCAAAGAAGGATCCTGGAACGGCTTTTATATTACAGACAAGAGATGAGATTAAATATTTAAACATCAATCAGGTTAATAAATTAACTGTTGATGATATTATCCCAAGTAATATTGGTGGAACGGAAAGTTGTGGTGGTGATGATAAGGGGATGACACTGGCTGCTCCTTGCGGAAAACCACAGGTAATTTTTAGTGGAGGTGGTGGTGTAGGTGCAAAAGCTAATGCTGTAGTGGGGGATGATGGTGCAGTAATTGCAGTTGATATGGTGGCAGGTGGGTTTGGATATAAGTATCCACCTAATGTTAAGATAAAGGATCCTTGTAATATTGGTGTAGGTGTAGTTGCTCGTGCTTATCTTAAGGAAACCGCAGAGGAAGTAATTACTTATGAGGATAGACCTGACTTTGAAGAATATAAGTTGTGTGATGATAGTGAAGTAAATTTTGGGGATCTATTTGATTCAAGTGGAAAAAATATAGGTGTATGGAATCCTGCATCATATGTTGATGATTCTGAAAGTCAATTTGATTCTATAGTTGATGCATATGAGAAAACAGTTCAAAGTGTTCAGAATCCATGGTTTTCTACACGCAAACAACTTCCTGATAAAGTATCTACTGATGGAAAGACAACTAAAGTTAAGTATGATGTAGATTATCCTGCATGGGGTAATCCTCCTGGTGAGGATGGGTATCAGGTAGAAACTTTTATGAATTCTCATGCCATTTCACCAGTTCCTAAGTCAGATAGACCTGGAAGTGATTTTGCAGGAATTCCTTATACTTTTGAATGGGAAGAGAATTTTCCTTATGATGGAGAATATACATTTAGATATGCATGTGATAATAAAGGATCACTATCCATTGATAATGATCAACTAACAGAACTACCTGGATGGAAAGAACCTGGTAAATTAACGACGACTTTAACTGAAGGTTTACATACAATCCGTTTAGATTTGAAAAATACTCCCATGATGGAGAAATTTTTAAGTCAGGTAGCAAGACAACCTACAGCAAGTAAGGATACTGTTAAGACAACTACTACAACTTCAACAGTTAGTGCTAAATTTGTTAAGTCAGGTGATAGTAAGACTGAATTTGTTTTGGATGTTGGTGGTAAGGGAAGTGCTGAGATTAATTTTTGGATGATAAACAAGGATAAGCCTAATAGAGCAGGATTATCGGCTGAATCTATTAGGATTGAGAGTGATAAAGGTGATGTTATTATTGATAGAAATGTTGGTGGTAAAATAGAAAGAAGGAGTCAACTTGAAGGAAGTGGAACGTTTACTGGAGGGAAGAAATATAAGATAAAAGTTGAGGGTGCTACTCCAAAAGCAGGTAAACCTAGAGTTTTTGAACAGAGTATAGAGTTATTAGATTCTCATGGAGATGATACTAATACTACTTTGACTATGAAGAAGGTGACTCAGAGTGTAACAAAAACTACTACTGTAACACCACCTAAACCACCTTCTAAAGGATCTACTCAAACTGATGCTACTGTTAAGGAAGTTTTTGATACTATTTCTTATATAAAGAAAGCAGATAGAAAATTATGGAGAACAAATGTTTATAATAGAGGTGGATTTTTAAATGAATATGGGATATGTCCTTTTAATACTAAAAAGACTTTAGAGGGTAACCCTTATGCAGGGGTTCATAATATTGTTTGGCAGAATGTTAATTTCCCAATTGATGGTAATTATGATATTAAAATTGCAGTAGATGATAATGTAAAGCTTGAGTTTGATGGACCTACTAAAGACACTATAGAGAAGAAGGGATTTTTTGATACTAGGGTGGATGGTAAGACTGGTAGAGGATTTACCAAAGGAACAGGCCCTAGTAAGTATGTTAGGTTTTTTAAGAAAGGAAATTATAAACTTAAAGCAGAATTAGAACAGATTCCTGGTGGGGATTTTGGATTTGAATTGAAGAAGCCAGGACCTAAGAGAGCAGAGGTTACTTTTAATATAAATGTGCAGGGTATGTATGGGAATCAAATTTTAATTAAAGAGTTAGATATTGATATTCATAAAGCATATAAAGGAGATTCTCCAGGACCTCAAACATTAACTAAGACTGTGGAGGTGGGTAGAGAATATGAAGTTGAGTTTCTTACACTTCGCTCAAGAGGTGGAGCAAGAACTGGCAGTTTAAGAGATGATGCTATAAGGTTTACCGAGAATGGTAAGCAAGTAAATATGGAGGATAGGACTGGTAGAGTTAAGAGTACTGATTTTAGAGATGTTACAGCAAGAGCAAATCAAGGAATTTTTTATGATGTTAGGGGTAATAAATGTAAATTTAAGTTAGGTAAGAAGTCTACGGGAATTAATCCTATGGCTTTGGGTATTACGATTTCATCTTCCTTTACAGAGGAAGAAAGGATTGCTAAGAAGTCTTGGAATGAGAATCCAATGGGTGTTGCATTAACAATTGATGCACCAATGCCACCTATTCCCGTAATGCCTGAACCAGTGCAGGAAGGAAGATGTCCTCCTAGTCCTATGTGGTCTACTAGATCTACAAAGACTGTTGATAAGAAATGGCACCCTGTGAGAGATGAGGGGTGGAGTCCATTTCTTAATAAGTATGGTATGTCACCTATTTTACCTTTGAGTAGTGATAATAGTGATGCTGGTGGGAGAAAATTTATTAATGAGTGGGATGTTGATGTTCTACATAAGGGATGGTATAAATTAAAGGCAGAAGTAGATGATATTGCAAAGATATGGGTTGATGGTGACTTAAAGATAGACTTGGCAAGAGAAGCTGGAAAAATTCGTGATGCTGTTTTGTTTCCTTTGGAGAAAGGAAAGAGTAAAATAAAAGTTGAGGTTGAAAACCAAGCACAAACTAACATTCGTTGTATTGATAAGAAGATCTTTAGTACTAGGGATTGGTCAGCCAGACCACCCAAAATAACACCGAAGTTTGAAGATGTTAACTTTAAAGTTACATCGGGTTCGATGTTTGCTAATACGTTTAAGATTAATGATCTTGATATCTATGAATCAAAACCATTCACACCAGTTTATGATGATCAAGGAAAGCCTATGGGTAACAGGGATCAAATAAACAGAACCTATACGAAATCAGTTGAGGTGGGAAGGGTTTATGATGTTGTAATGACAAGTGATAATGGGCAGAGAGGTTATCCTATTACTTACAATGGGCTACGAACTTTTAATAATTTACGTCGTAAAAGTAATACAAGACTTGAGTTTGATGATAATGCTGAGAATGGATTTGATATAAATGCATCTTTTGATATTGATAAAGTTTCTTCTGGATTGAGTGTAAAATTCTCTCAAGATGGTAAGAGTTTAGTAGTTAGTGGAAAGAAAGGAACTGTTACATTAACTTATGGTTGGAATGATAGAAAGAGTATATCAGGTAAAGTATTGAGTAATCTTAAGGTTGGTGGTAAGACATGGGTTCAAACTGATGATAGAAGAGGGAGTGTAACTCAGATAATTGATATTGATCCGTCTTCTAAGGGTGTAAAATTAAGAACTAAAGGTGATAATCTTATTCAAATGGAAGACCATACGGATAATGATTGGACAGATATTCAATGTCTTGCAAATAAAGGTGTATTTTTTGATATAAAGCAGGATGGGAGGTGTAAGTATAAACTTGAAGGTGATCTTAATGATGATTCTAATAGAGAGAGTGTAAGTTTAACTAAGAGGGGAGTGAATTATGAGGGTCCTCGTTTAGTAACTTATGGTAATGATCGTTTTATATCTCCTGATATTGGAGTGAAAACAACAGAACCTACAGATAATATTCAAGGAAAGACCTGGAATATGAAGTGGACTGGTATTAATTTTCCAGAAGATGGTATTTACAAATTACAAGTAGAAGCAGATGATCTTGCTGTTGTTAAGGTTGATGGACGTGAAGTTGGAAGGGGTAAAGTTGGGCATGGTATAGATAATTTTGAGTTTCAAAGTACTGCTGGTAATAAGCTTATAGAAATTGTATTGAAAAATATTTCTATACCCGGAACAAGTTTTAAACAGAATCCAACTGTTGTTTTTGCTCAGATTGAGAAGAATGTATGTAAACCAGAAATTATTGGTAAACCTTGGACAGAGAATCCTATAGGTCTTTCGGCTGCATTATATCCACCTCCTTGTCCTAGGATACAGAAAGGAACTGGTGTGGTTGATAGAGTAGAAATTGATGTTCCTGGTGGGGGATTCAATCCAGGCACTCCTCCAGATGGTCCTGATACTTATCCTAGAGTTGGGATAATAACTGAGATTAAGGTTCCGCCTGGACCTATAAATTATGATTGTGATATTGATAAGGTAGAACTTATACCTTCTATGGGTGCTAAACTTTCTTTATGTGAATGTGGTCCTTTTGGTAAAATACAGAAGGTTTGTGTAGATGCGCCTGGAATTGGATTTACTGGGATGCCAAGGGTTAAAGTTACATCTAAGACAGGTATTAATTTTAACGGGATACCTATTATTAAATTAGTTCCACCAGAAATTGGGATGCCACCGGAGATGCTTCTTCAGGTTACTGATTTGGTTGGTGTTAAACAGACTGGATATTATGATGGTAAACCTTACTATGGTTCTGTCTTCTATGAGGATGGTGTTAAGTATGCTGGATGGTATCAAACTCCCGGTGTTCAGGTTCAAATATATGATACTATGCAGGAAAGTATTGATGCTCAGGTAACTACTCCACCATCTGCTATTCTTAGACAGGGTAGTGATACTCAGAGTAATAATCCTAGGCTTGACATTCCTGGCACACCTGATAATATTACATAGGGTAATTAAAAAATGGCAACAGCAGCAGCTAGCGAAAATACTAAGATATCCGGGCAACCGAATCCTACTAATCCTACAGAAACTCTGAAGGAAAATTATAATGCCATTGGTTATGGAAATAATCATGGATCAATTCGTTTTGGTGCTATTCATAAGAATGCATCAACTACTGCAGCAGTAATGCTTACCACTCCTGATGGTCGTCATAAATTCTGCATGGATGAAGATGGCGACAGGGAAAAGGGGACAACAATAACAAGTCCTGGTATTTTTCAAATCGAATCTGGTTCGGATCTTGAGGAAGGTGAGAATGCTATCTTTTTTGATGCTAAACATGGTGACATGAGTATAAGTGTGCCAAAAGGCAAACTTAGAATAACTGCGATGGATATTGAGATCAATATTGTGGGTGCTGGTGGTGATACTGGTAATCTTCAATTGAATGCTACTCAAGATATAAACATACAAGCAGGCAAAAAGTTTATAGTGAATGCTGGTGATAGGTGGAAAATTGTTTCACCAAATCTTGGAGAAATTGCAGGTAATTCATGTCTTAAACTTTATGGATCTATTATCCGTGGAGTATCTGATGCATGTAAGATTAAGAATGATAAGAATGCTGGTGGTAAAATACAAGATGAAAACAATCAAGTTTAGGAGGTAGAAATGGCTTGGGCACTGGATGATTTAAGTGTAGGTGGGCAAATGCAGATAGGAACTGGGAAAGTTCCTGCTATTGGTATTGGTAAAGCGAAAATTAATGGATCTGGACATGTTGAAGGTCCTATGGTAGTTGGTAACCCTACAGCCTATGGTGGAGTTGATGCTTGTTTAATGGTAGCTCCTCTTACGAATAGTGACCCTGATTGCTCAAAGCCAAAGAAATCAATTGGAACTTCTGGTAGTTTAGATGTAGGATTAAAAGTTAAAGGAAATGTTATTATTGATGGAGATCTATTGGTTGGTGGAAGTACTGATAGTGGATGGTATGGTAGGTTAGCTAAAAGATTTAAGACAGCAGACGGTAAACCTAAACTTTTTGATATACCTCATCCATCTAAAAAAGGTCATAGACTTGCTCATGCATGTATTGAGGGTCCAGAGGTTGGTGTTTATACTAGAGGAAGATTAAGGAATAGAAATGAGATTGAACTTCCATATTATTGGAAGGATTTAGTCCATATTGATAGTATTTCTGTTCAACTTCAACCTATAGGTGCTCATCAGGATCTTATTATAAAGAGATGGGATGATCAAAAGGTATATCTGCAGTCGAATGGTGGAATGCCTATTGATTGTTTTTATCACATTTATGCAGAAAGAAAGGATATAAATGGACTTACTGTAGAGTATGAAGGTGAGACATGGGAGGATAATCCTGATAGAGATGGAACTAACCCTTCTTATTCAGGGCATAACACCTTTACAAGATAGGGTTTCTGTGCTATACTGCCAGCAGTAGGAAGATTTTTATGGAAGCTGAACCAGGAGATGAGTATCTCACCAAATGCGTTGTAGATCCTGCTAAGAGAACTTTTTATCTTTATTCAAATGAGGGTGATGAGAAGTCAGTAACATGTGAGGATATAGCAGAATTCATGGGTGTGCTAAGCTTTGTTCGTGCTACTTGTCCAGAAGATAGATTATCCTATTCAAATCCCCTTCTGTGATTGAAATTATTTTTCCACGACAATTTTTTGGACTAATAGATCCTCCTAATAAAGAAGAGGTATTGGATGTATTTGGTAAGGATGATCATCTTATTGAGGGTAAATGTAAGTGGGATCATGGTCAATGTAAGGTAAAAACTGAGTATTTTTCGGCTGAGGGAGTTGCTTCGGTACTTCAACCAGCCATATATAAGTTTTTTGATGAATTTTTTAATGATTTTAATAGGAAATTTAAGGCAGATATTACTGAGTTAAAACTTAAAATTCCAGAGGTTTGGAGAAATACGTATAAAGAAGGATATTTTCAAGAAATTCATGATCATTTCCCTCATGATATTGCGGCGGTTATTTTTTTAGATGATCCTGTGGAGGGTAGTGCTGAGTTTTATTTTTTTGATAATCACCAAACAGAAGTAACTCCTAATTGGAGGAATATTATCTTTAGAAATAGTCAGCGTAGTATATCTCCACCAAAAGGAACTTTTTTATTTTTTCCTGGTCATGTGATGCATGGGGTAAGTTTTCATAAGTTGAATACAATTCGCAGAACAGTTTCTTTTAATATCAATTTGAAATGATAAATAGATTATGGATATTAAGTTGTGGTACTCTAAAGATATGAAGCAATGGCGATGGACCATGATTGATCCATCTACCGGCAGGCAAGAATCTGGGCAACAGTATCATATTCGAGATGCCATGAATGATGTTGCTACAACTATAGAATATATTGTGGAGCACTCTAAATATGACGGACAAGAGGATTGATAAATAATCCATAACGGCTATAAGAATTAATAAAATGGGTCTCTCCAGATTAGATAATTTCCTGAAATCAGTTCGAGGAACGATCCTCTATGTTAATCCCAATGACCTAGATGCGACTGATAGTATTGAGAATCAAGGTAATTCTCTTACACGTCCATTTAAGACGATTCAACGTGCTTTAATTGAATCAGCAAGATTTTCATATCAGAAAGGATTAGATAATGATAGATTTGGTAAAACCACAATCTTATTGTATCCTGGTGAGCACATAGTAGATAATAGACCTGGATATATTCCTGATGGGGCTAATAATTATAAGACAAGGAGTGGAGCAGTAACTAATGATCTTCCTCCTTATGATCTAGTAAGTAATTTTGATTTAAATTCCCCTGATAATGAACTTTATAAGCTTAATAGTATATACGGTGGTGTTATAATTCCAAGGGGAACTTCTTTGGTTGGATTGGACTTAAGGAAGACCAAGTTACGTCCTAAGTATGTTCCTTCACCAACAAATGATAATATTGCACGATCTGCAATCTTTAGAATTACTGGTGAATGTTATTTCTGGCAATTCTCAGTATTTGATGCCGATCCAAATGGACAGTGCTATGTTGATTACACTGTTAATGAATTTGTTCCAAATTTCTCTCATCATAAATTAACTGTATTTGAATATGCTGACGGTATTAACCCTGTTAAGATTAACGATGAGTTTATAACTAATTTCTCTACAGATCGAACTGATCTGGATATGTATTATGAGAAAGTTGGACTTGTTTATGGACAATCATCTGGTCGTCCTATTGAACCAGATTATCCATCAACTGCTATTGATATTCAACCTAAGATTGATGAATATCGTATTGTTGGTTCAACTGGTAAGTCTGTTGGAATTACAAGTATTAGATCTGGTGATGGTGTAACTGCCACTACTAATATAACGGCCACTTTAGCATCTGCATTAACCGGATTGGATGTAGATACTCCCTTTAAAGTTACTGGAATTACTGCGTCTGGATATAATGGGCAATTTGTAGTAGCAGAGAGACCTACTACTACGACTATTGTTTATCAGGTTCAGAATGCACCTTCCACACCACTTCCTGCGGTTACTGGTGCAAGTCTTTCTATTACTACAGATTCAGTAACATCTGCATCTCCATATGTCTTTAACTGTTCATTGAGATCAGTGTATGGTATGTGTGGTATGCTTGCTGACGGTGCGAAAGCAACTGGATTCAAGTCAATGGTTGTTGCTCAGTATACTGGTATTGGTCTTCAGAAGGATAATAATGCCTTTGTTGTCTATAATAATGACCCTGCTCAACCAACTGGACAGTATGATGACAGCACGGTTGCTGGTAATGAAAATATAAGTACTAATTCTAAGGCTGTTTATAAGCCAGATTATGCCAACTTCCATATCAAAATCATAAATGATGCCTTTATTCAGGCAGTTTCTGTATTTGCTATTGGATATGCTCAACAGTTTGTTGTTGAGAGTGGTGGTGATTTAAGTCTTACTAACTCTAACTCTAACTTTGGTGCTAAGGCACTTAATGCATCTGGATTTAAGAGAAATTCCTTTACTCAGGACGATGTAGGATATATTACACACATCATTCCTCCTAGAGAGGTTCCTCTTACAGAAAGCTCTGTAGAATTTGAAGCAGTTGATGTTTTGAAGACATTACCTGCACCTTCTCCAACTGGAATAGGATCGACAGGACGTTTATATCTTTATGGACAGAAGAACGTTGACGTTCCTCCTGAGAATGTTATTGAGGGATATAGAATTGGTGCAAGGGTAAATGATGGATTAAAAGCTCTTGTTTCTTATGGTGGATCTGTAACGGAGTATAATTCACGTATTGTAATGCCTAATTCTCAGTCTAGTTCTGAGAAGATTTTCACAGTAGGTAGAAGTCCAACAGGTATTAACAGTATTGGAACTTATAGTGCGGGTGGTGCTTCAAATGCTATTACTTTCACCCTTCCTCATACTTTTGTCACTGGTGAATCTGTTCGTGTTATTAGTGATACTGGGCAACTTCCGTATGGACTCAGTGCAAATACTGTTTATTATGCTATTACTAGTGCTGGAATTACTACTAATACCAACATTAAGCTTGCTAAAACTTTAAATGATGCATTATCACATACTGCTTCTGATCCTAGAGCACTAACTCTTAATGATAAGGGTGGAGTTCTTAAGGTTGCAAGTAGAGTATCTGATAAGAACTCTGGTGATATTGGACATCCAATTCAATTTGATACTACAAATAGTCAGTGGTATATTAATGTTGCTACTGCTTCTACTGATAACCAGATCTTCTCCACTATTGTTGGATTAGGTTCAACTGGACTTGGAGATGCTACTCCAAGGACATTTGTTAATAGAAAATCTGATACTAGAAACTCTACTGATACCATCTATCGTGCAAGGTATGTTCTTCCTCAAGATGGTGGAACTGCAAGACCACCTAGCGATGGGTATATTATTCAAGAATCTGGTGATACGACTGCTACCACTAATACTGAAATTCAAACTTATTATGGTAGTGGATCTCTTACGAATGTAAACCAGCAAAGAAACTTTAGATTTATTGCAGATGCAACATGGAACGGTTCAGATACTACATTTGTTGAAACAGAAGTTCCTCATAATCTATCTGTAGGATCTGAGGTAGAAATTCTTCAAGTTACCAGTTCTACTAATACTACTGGTGTAGGTAATTCTGGATTTAATGGATCATATGTTGTTTCTGGAATTGGTAGCGCAAAGTATTTCCAGGTTGGTATGTCAACGAACCCTGGAACCTTTAGTAATGATACATCTTCTAGAACTATATCCCTTCCATACTTTAAGAGGAAGAGATATGATGAAACGTATTATGTTTACAGAAGTGAAGAAGCACAAGAATATGTTGCTGGCGAACAGGATGGTGTTTATTACTTAACTGTATTAAATGCTTCTAATAAGCCAACTGTTACACCATTTACTGGTGAGAAATTCTCTCAGCCAGTTAAAGAACTTTATCCCCAGACTAATAGAGATAATCCTGTTTCTGACCCTGCGGATACAAAGTCTTTTGCTGCATCTGAATTAATAGGTAAGGTTGTTGTTAATGATGTAAGAGACAGTCTTACTAAGGAAACTTTAACCAAGTATAATAAGGATATTGAGGTTGGTATTGGAATTACAAATATCATTTCTCAATCAGGAACTGCTCATACCATATACACTGGTATCGATCATGGATTGAATAGATTAACTGGTGTAAGTATCGCAAGTAGTGGTGCTGGATATGGTGGTGGTAGTGCTGGAGATATTTACAATGCATCTTTAGTTGGAATTGGCACCTCTATCACTGGTAGGAATGCTACTGCTAAACTGACCGTGGACTCTAGTGGTGGTATTACTGCTGTTAAGATCATGGATGGTGGTAGTGCTTATGGTATTGGTAATACTATGGCAGTTGTTGGTGTAGGAACCACAACAGGTTATAGTCAGGCAGTTCTACAAGTTACTAAGATTTATGATAACGTAGGTGATACACTTAGGGTTGTAGGAGTATCTTCTGCGGTAAATGCAGAGTATAATAATCTGTATAGGATTACTGGAATTGGAACATTAGGAAATAATTTAAATGTAGAGTCTAAATCTTCAGTTACTGGATATACTACAACTGGAATTGGTATAACTCTTACTGATGGATCTTATTTCTATCAAACTGGTGAAGCAGTTCGTCTTACTTCCTTTACTTATGATTATACTTCTGGAATTGCTACTGCAAATACTCAGAGCAGACATGGATTAAAAGTTGATACTAAGATTAATCTATCAGGATTTACTACATCAACCCTTAATGAATCTAATGTTGGGTTGTATAATGGAGATTTCATTGTAACTGAGAATTTAACTCTTACTTCATTCTCTGTTAATATTGGTGTAGGCACAACAGCACCTACTGCTACGGTAGATCTTACACAGTATGCACAACGTGAAGGATATACTTCAACTGATGGTGTTATCACTGTAGATAATGAGAACTTGAATGGTAGAATGATTCCTCAATATGCTGGAATTACTACTACAATTTCTGCAGAGATTGCTAATTCTACGATTGACCAAGTTAACTTTGCTGGTGTTACTGATTTAGATGTTAATATCGGTGATTACTTCATGGTTGATGATGAGATTGTAAGGATCAAGACAACAACTACATGCGGACAAGCTCCTACTACTGCATCGAACCCAGCTTATGTTTTCCGTGGTGTATTAGGAACTAAACCAACATCTCACGTTATTAACTCTGTAATTAGAAAGATTGATGTTAATCCAATTGAACTTCGTAGACATTCTATTCTACGTGCATCTGGTCATACCTTTGAATATGTTGGATATGGTCCAGGTAACTACTCAACTGCACTTCCAGAGAAACAGGATAGACAAATTACTCCTGAGGAAGAATTACTAGCACAGTCTACTAAGAAGGATGCTGGTGTAAACTTCTACACTGGTATGAATGATAAGGGTATTTCTTATAATGGTAATAAGAAACTTAACTCTGCTACCAGTCAAGAAGAAATTTATGATACTCCAGTTCAAACGGTTACTGGTGAAGATATAGGAAATCTATCTGGATTAAATGTTAATCAGGCTACAGAAGGATCATTTGCACGTTCTATTAGGGTAGAAGGTGGCACAGATAATAAGGTTGCTTCGGAGTTTAGTGGTCCTGTTATTGTAAGTAACAAACTAACATCTACTTCTAATAAAGGTATTGAAGCACAGTCTTATTATGTTCAAGGCGATCAAGTTGTTTCTAGAAAGCATACTCTTTCTAATGCTGCACCAACATTATCTGGAAACCCAGGTGATATTACTTATTATTCTGACCCTGGTGATGGTGGAAACTTAGGTTGGGTTTATACTTCTAATAATCAATGGAGACAGTTTGGTAATGTAAGTCTTTCTAAGGATACTGATATCTCAGTATTTGATCAGGTTGGGGTAGGAACTACAACTCCTGGCACTAATACATTCCAGGTTGGCACCGGATCTTCTTCCTTCTCTGTATCTGGAGATGGTAATGTAGGTCTTGGAACTACTTCTGCTGGAACTTATCAGTTATATGTAAATGGAAGCACTAATATTGTTGGAACCGTTACTGCAACAGCGTTTGTTGGTGATGGTACTGGATTAACTAATCTTAATGCTGCTGCATTAGGATGGACTCAACTTCCTACTGGACTTTATGATACTGACCTTGCATTAGTTGGTATTGGAACATCTGTCCCAACCGTGAATCTTGAAGTTGGTCAAGTTGGAATGTCAACTCGATCTCTACGTGTTCATGGTGTAGGTGACTTTGTTGGCATTATGTCTGCTTCTAATGCAAATGTTACTGGAATTATTACAGCAGCTAATTTTGATATTCAAAATAGAACATCTGGCAGGATTAGTGCAGGAATTGTAACTGCGGTCAATGTTAATATTGGATCTGGTGAAATATTAACCATTACGGATAATGGTGTTGCTGATGCTAGTAGATTGGCAGGTAGTTATGGTGATATTCCTTATACTGGAGGAACGGGAACTGGTGCAAAATTTGATGTTGTAGTTGCCGCTAATGGAACTCCTACAGTTACAGTTACTAATGGTGGTAGTGGATATCTGAAGTCTGATACTCTCGTCATTCCTGATAGTAGTATGGGTGGTGGTGGAGGTGCTGCTGTTTCAGTTACTATTAATAGTTTGGAGACAGCAATTTACACTTCAAGTGAGAAGATAGGTATTGGAACCATGGTTCCAAGGGCTAAATTGGATGTTGAGGGTCATGCAAGATTTAAGACTTACTCTGAAGCAACTGAGCCTTTATCAATTGTTGGAACGGGTGTATCAATCTACTTAGATAGAGCACAGACATTTACCTTATCATCTGCTAGTGCAATCGAGAGGTTTAGATTATATAATATTCCATCTGGGTCAACATCATTTACAATTAAGATTTTGAATACGGGTGGTGCTGGAGTTGGTATTAATACATTCCATGTAGGTGCAGGTAATACGATTGATGTATTCTGGCCAGGCGGAGTGGTTCCAATAGTAACCCCAACTACTAATGCAACGGATATTTACTCGTTTAAGATCTTCGATGGTGACAACCTAGCCAGTCTTGGCATGTATGGTGTTATCGGAGGTCAGAATTACGCCTAATGGAAAATCAGATATTCGGGGATGTTAGCACTGAGTTGGACCTTAATGGTCCAATTCTTTCATTTTCAACTCAACCTGTTGGGGTGGGATCGACTGTAGGAGGTTCTGTAACTCTTATAGGTATTGCTACGGCAACTTTTCCATCACAGTCTCCAGCAAATACTCCTGATAATACTGGAACCATTAGTTATCGATGGTATGAGGATACCGGTGTTGTATTAGCGGATGGTGATAATGTAGCTGGAAGTGGCACTACTACTTTAGTATTGTCAAACCTTAAATCTCCTGGAGATAATAATAAGAAGTATTATTTACAAGCTGATTATGTTCCTTCGGTTCAAACTGGAAACGCTATTAATGAACCTAAGAATTCTGGTATTGCAACGATTACAGTTGTTCCTAATATAGAAATAGTTGCTCAACCACCAAATAGGACTACTGTTCCTGATACAAATGTAGTATTTACAGTAGATGCGTCTTTAACAGATACTGCTTATCCCGGAAATCTGAATTATCTATGGCAATTAAACGGAGAAGATATAACTCAGGCTTCTATTGCAACTACAAGTTTAGCAACTTTAGTAGATAAATTATATACTACTGATAGTGATATTGAGCTACCAGCAGATGCACAGGATGTTGAATTAACTCTTGCTGGAGGAAAAGGTGGTGGTGGCGGATCAGATGCTAATGGTCCTGGCGGTGGTGGTGGATCCGCTAGAGGAGGAAAGTTTTCATTACCTGATGGTGTAAGAAATTTACAATTTAAAATAGGTCGTGCTGGTGGTGGTGGAGGTAGTGGTTCGGCATTGGGTAGTAGTCCTGGTTCAGGTGGAATAAGTCCTATTGCAGGTGGTGCTCGTGGTGGTATGGCTGGAGGAAGTGGATGGTCTGGTTCTGGTGGTGGTGGCGGTGGAGCTACTGGTGTTGCTGATGTAAATCCTGTTACTCCACATGGATATATTGCTGTCGCTGGAGGCGGCGGTGGAGGAGGAGGTGGTTCTCATAATGTAGGTGGTGCTGGTGGAACCAATGCTCTTAATTTTTCACCTCATACTGATGTTGTTTCTTATAGTAGTGGAGCAATTGGTTGTGATGTAAATGGTGACGGCGGCGGCGGAGGCGGCGGCGGCGGTGGAGCCATGGGTGGAACTGCTGGTGGTTGTGGAGCAGATAATAGCCACGGTGGTGGTGGAGGAGGCGGCGGTGGAAGTAGGTATAAGTCTCCTGTTGCAACTCAAATAGATTCTGGTTGGTATAATGATGGTGATGGATATGCAAATATTAAGTTTGCAACCAATACAGATTTACCTGGAATCACTACGGTTTATACTGTAACGACTACTGTATCTGGGTGGGACACTAAAACTTTAACAATGAAGAGTAATGCGGTAGGCATTCAAACAGTAAGATGTGTTATTTCACATGCAACTGCGACTAATTCACCATTAACTACTGATGTTGCTAATTTTGTTGCTCTTAATGCTGCAGAACAATATAAGATTTATATTGAAACAATTGATACTACTCAAACTGCAAGCATAGCGGATATTGATTTGTTTAATGGGGATCATACTTTTGAAGTATCAGGAACTAATACGATTGATACTTATAGTATACATACAACGCAAGGGGATATTGATGTAGAGATGGATTTGTATGGTGGAATGGGATTCCATTATGCTAATAATAATGTTGGTGGTGGAGAAGGTGGATTTTCCCGAATAAGATTTAAAATGTTACAGAATCAGGAATATGTTTTAACTGGATTATCTACTACAAGAAATGCTCCATTCCTCTATAGAAAGGGTGCTTTAATTGCATGTGTTGGTAGAGGTGGAAGTGCGGGAGCTAATGGAAATGGTGGATTTGGTGGTGGAATTGGGGTAGGTGGAGAGACCGGATATGGAAATGGTGGTGGTAGTGGTGGTCAGGGAAAAACAGCAGGAACTTTGGGTGCTAATGGTGAATTCGGATCATTTACTACTTTGAGTGCTACATATCCTGATACTAAGGCAACAGGAACTAGTGGTGGACAGTCAATAGTATGTACTAAGGGGGTTTATTGGGCACAACAAGGAGTAGCACCATGCACAGATCTTCCTGCAGCAAGTAGATTTAGATTAGGTAATGGGTTGGAGGTTACAAATACTACTAGTGATATTACTAGAGGGTATAAAGCAGGATATAATATAATACAAACTGCTGGAGCTGGTTCAGGTGGTGGTGGTCAAGGTGGTGATGGAGCTACTGGTGGAAACGGTGGAACATCTGGTGCGGGTGGTGGTGGAGGAAGTGGATATACTGATGGATCTGTTACAGTTGTATCAACTACATTAGGTGGAAGCACTGGGAATGCAAAGGTTATTCTTAGAGTTCAAACTTAGATAAATAAATAGGACTAACTTCGTGGGGATAGTGAACCCGAATGGCTGTAAATAAGAATTTTGTAGTCAAAAATGGCCTAGAGGTCAATACCGCTTTAATTCTGGCTGATGCAGATAATAGCAAGGTCGGTATTGGTACTTCGGCTCCAGAATTTACTCTCGATGTAAATGGTGGCATTGGTGCTACTGATGTTCAAGTCAGTGGATTTGCTAGTGTTGGTAGAGAGTTCAGGGTTGCGGCTGGCGGAACTGCTTTCTCTGTTATAGAGAGTGGTAATGTTGGTTTGGGAACCACAAATCCCGCATATATGTTAGAAGTGCAGTCTCCAGTTTCTACTGGTCAGACTGCTTTATTTGTTTCTGGTGATGTAAGAATCACTGGTGATTTATCTGTTGGTGATGATATCACTTATGATGAAGTTACAGGTCGAAATTTAAGTATTTCTGGGGTTGGTACTATTGCCAATCTTGGTGTAACTGATATAGTAGTTTCTGGTGCATCTACATTCACTGGTCTTGTGACGACTGGTGGTGATATGTATGTTGGAGGTAACCTTAACCTTGATGGTGGGGTTACAGTAGATACTGATTTGTATATTATTGGTGTTGCTACTATTGGAACTCTTGTAGTTACTGGCACAGGAACAGCACTTAATTATCAAGTTACTGGTATTACCACACTTAATAATCTTGTTGCTACTGCAAGTACTCTTACTAATGTTAATATAACAGATGTTGCTGTATCGGGTGCATCTACATTAACTGGTATTGTTACGACTGGTGGTGATCTTTATGTTGGTGGTGATCTTTACGTCCTTGACGATATAGTGTATGATGAGGTTACGGGTAGAAACCTTAAGATTACTGGGGTTGCTACCATTGCGAATCTTGATGGTGGTGGTATAACAGGTGTAGCAACAGATTTTGTTTCTGCTGTAGGTGTTTTCTCTGGTAATAATACTAGAATTGGAACAGGTATTACAACATTAAACTTTGTTGGTGGTGGTCTTACTGCTTTCTCACCAAGTGGTAGCACAACAGCTACAATAACACTTCCTCCTCAGGGAGTTTCCATCGGTCTTGCAATCGCTCTTGGCGGTTAATAAATAAAATTAACATCTAAAAAACAATGGCAGAAGTATTTCAAAACACACAAATAAGAGCAGCAGGTGTTACAACTAGTAGCAGTGGTGGTGCCATTGGGATTACTACTAATAAAATAACCGGGGTTTCGACTGCAGGTGTTTCAACTGGGTATACCGTGGATAATTCAAATTATATAATGGGAACTCAGGTTAGTGGATACGGAGCAGCAACGGGTGAAATTGTTGTTGATCGAGATTCCACTAATACTGGAGCAGCATCGAATCAGACTGTGAAATTCCTAGGTCCTACGACAGCATTTACTTCTCCTGCAGCAACAAAGAGTATTTTAATTGGTGGAACGTTTGCTAATAATACAGTAAATGAGATTAATGTTAGTGTAGGTTTATGGGACAATACTGCACAAACAGAAGCAGCTATAGCCCAAAAGATTCCAGTTCCTCAAGGAAGTTCTTTCGTTATTAGTGATACTGGTAAAGTTCTTTTGGAAGGTGATGATGCAATTAGAGTTTATTGTGATGTTGATAATGCGGTTGATGTTAATTTAAGCATCCTGAGAGGAGTTAACTAATGGCAGATAAGACTGGCTATATTGGAAGGAATCCGGCAGATTCGGCGGTTACCGTTGCCAGACAGATTTATGAGCCAACTGGTGTTCAAACTAGTTTAACTTTTAATGCAGGATATGTTGTTGGATATCTTGACGTATTCTTCAATGGAGCTAAATTAGTTGAAGCAAGAGATTATGATGCTCAGGATGGATCTACTGTTGGTCTTTCTACTCATGCTACTAATGGTGATGTAATTGAAATAGTTGCCTATAAAGCTTTTAATGTTGGTCAGATAGATTATACCTCTGGAAACTTTACTGTAGGTAACAACTTATCCGTAGGTGGCACCTCTGATTTTGGGGGTGGAGTTATATCTGGTGTGGGCACTATTAACCAGACTGGAATTACTAGTATTGGTGGTGATCTTTATGTTGGTGGTGATCTCTACGTTTTAGATGATATAACTTATAATGAAGTAACAGGTACTAATCTTAATATTACTGGTATTGCTACCATTGCGGATCTAGATGCAACGGGTGTTAGCACTACATTTGTATCAGCAATTGGTATTCAATCTGCAGGAGCAGCGGTTGGCACTGGAATTACTCAAATCAATTTCATTGGAACAGGTAATTCTATTACTGCTAGTGGAACTACAGTTGATATTAATATCGCTGGTAGTGGTGGAGGTGGTGTTTCAACTACTGGTATTGCAACTGCTATAGGATGGATGAATGATGCTAAGATTAATGATTCAATTGATCTTAATGATTACTATGGGGATGGAAGTAACTGTATTATGGGTGGTCCAATCACCGTAGTTGGTGCAGGCACTACTATTACGGTTGGTGCTGGTGTATCTTACATCGTTGTATAAGGAGGAATTATGTCAACACTTAGAGTTAATAAAATTACCAATGAAGCAGGCACAGGTGGACCTGAATTCAGTAAAGGTGTTACTTTTCCATCTTCTCAGAATTGGGCTGATGATCTAACACTTAATACAACTGGTATTGGAACATTCACTAATATGACTGCTACTAGTATCAATGTATCTGGAACTATGACTGCTACTTCTTATGAAGGTAGTGGCACATCTGTTACTAATATTCCAGGAGTTGCTGTTGGAAAAGCTCTTGCTTTGCAAACTATTATTTTGTAACCTAGGAAATTACTATGCCATCACAAATTAGAGTAGATAAAATTGCAGATTTAAATGACTCAGGTGCAGTAAATCTTCCTTATGGAGGAAATATTCCTACAGGACAGACTTTAGCTATATCCGGTAATATTAATAATACTGGTGTTTCAACTGTTGGAGTATTAAGTGCCACAAGTGCTAATATTACTGGGATTGTTACCGCAACTTTTGTGGGTGATGGGTCAGCATTAACTGGTATTCCAGTTGTAACAGCATCAAAAGCTATTGCTTTTGCATACATACAGCAATAGGTGAAAACGAATGTCTAAGATTAGAGCAGATTCCATTGTAGATAGAAATGATGCAGCAGCGGTAGATTTACCCTATGGTGCATCAATTCCTGTTGGACAGACTTTTAGTATTCAGGGCAATCTTAATCATACTGGTATATCTACAGTTGGAATTTTAACTGTAACTGGTGGTGCTAATATTAGTGGTATTGTTACAGCAACAACTTTTATAGGAAACGGTGCAGGATTAACTAATATTCCTACAGCAAGTATAGGTAAAGTTTATGCTATACAAACGATATTGGATCCGTTACCATTCAGGGGTTGATTTATGAGTGGACTTACCATACGAAGTGATTCTTTAGTTAATAAAGATAACACCGGAGCTCCAGAATTTCTTACTACTGTTGGTATTGATACCGGATATGCCTTTTCTGTAACTCCTTCCGCTACTACTCATTATAATTGCACTGGTGTTACTACATCTGGACCAGTTAAGGCAGTGGATGGTAATGTTGCAGGAGTTATTACAGCAGTTAATTTTTCGGGTAATGGATCTGCCTTAACTGGCATTACTACTATTCCATTAGCTAAATCTGTTGCTTACCAATACATTCTAGGTGATCCTCCTCTACACTCCTAGCATTATAAATAAATCAAGAAACCAAATTTTAGAATAAGGGAAAGCTATGGCCGCTCCAAATATTGTAAATGTGACCTCCATCCTTGGGAAGACCACATATCTCAGTCTTGCTAATACCAGTGCTACGGTTTTGGTAACTAATGCAGCGAGTAGTAATAAAGTATTAAAGATTAACTCAATTGTCGTGGCAAACGATGATGGTAGTAGTGCTTGCGATGTTACAGTAAGTGTTAATAGTGCAGCAGCAGGTGGTGGCACAGCATATAAACTTGCTCATACTATTTCGGTAGCAGCTGATTCCTCATTGGTTATTGTCGATAAAGCATCTTCTATTTACTTAGAAGAGGATAAATCAATTGTGGTTACTGCTGGAACTGGTGGTGATATAGACGTTGTTTGTTCATACGAAGAAATTGATGACGCTTAAACCGTATATGTAGGGAGGTAGAACAATGGCCTTTAATAGAATAGGGTTTGGTTTAAATCGCACACAACAGATTTCTAAACAACGTAATGAAGTTGGTGGTGATTGCACCGGCGGAACGGTTAATGATCATGGGATATATAGATCTCATAAGTTTACTGCGTCCGGTCAATTCACTGTAGAGGGAGGTACTAGTTATGCTCCAATAGCTGGGAGAAAGATTGGAGGTGGATCTACTTTTGGTGGATTAACTGGTGTTGATTTCCTAATTATCGCTGGTGGAGGCGGTGGTGGTGATGGTCGTGGAGGCGGCGGAGGCGGAGGCGGTGTTGTAACGTCTAGTCCTCAATTTCCTGGACCTAGTGCTTCTGTACTTAAGTTTCCTTCTACAGGTTATTGGCCGGTAGTTATTGGTGGAGGTGGTGCTGGAGGTGCTAGTTGTGACCAACAAGGAGCAGATGGTAGTCCTACATCACTTAATGCTGGTCCTGGTGGTCAGGTGACTTGGCAAGTAGATAGTAGTACTGACCCATCAATAACATCAACTGGTAGTGGAGGCGGTGGATCCGCATGGCACTCAAAAGAATATGGCCGACCTGGTGGATCTGGCGGTGGTGCTGGTGCTGGTTCTGGGTATCCAAATAATAGAGGAAATTCAGTTGCTCCAGGAGCTCAAGGATATCCTGGTGGACATGCTCAAATGGCATCCCTTCAAGGTGCTGGTGGAGGCGGAGCCGCAGGACAAGGAGCTAATACTACAGGCAATACATCAGGTGGTGATGGAGCTGGAAGCATTAATGTTACCATGTATACCACATCCAATATAAACTACGCTGGTGGTGGCGGTGGTGGTGGAGACACTAACTACAACACTGGTTCTGGAGATTCAGCTGGTAATGGTGGTAATCCTGGTCCAGTTACTGCACAAGCAGGACAGAATGGAACTGGTGGAGGTGGGGGTGGATCATATTGTGGAAGATATTCTGGTAAAGGTGGTGATGGTGTTGTTATTTTACGTTATGTACTCTAACCTAAATAATTAGAAAAATAATACCATGGGTATAGGAAGACCAGTAACTACTACCAATAACGTTGCAGCAAAGAACATTTCGGTTCTTGCTACTGCTGGTCAAACCCAGTTTACGGTTGCAGGTGGATATACTATTAATCAGCTTAACGTATATCGTAACGGTATTCGTCTTGCTCAGGGGTCAGATTTTACTGCTTCTGATGGATCAGGTGTAACTTTACTTGATGATTGTGCATTAAATGATATTGTTGCATTTCAAGTTTTTGATAATTTTGCAGTTGCAGATGCTATAAATTCATATACTGGTGGACAAACACTTAATGCATCTTTTACTATTACAGGTGATACTACAATAGCAGGGGTTAATACTTTTACTTCTGGTGGTATTCTTGCTAACCAAGCAAATATTACGGGTATAGCAACAATTGGTACGGGTGTTACCGTATATGGATCAACTGGTATTGTAAGTGCTACTGCTTTCTATGGGGATGGTGCTAATCTAACGAATGTTGGAATGGATACTTCCAATGTTGTTAGTGTTGCTACAACTACAGGATTATTAAATGTAACTACTTCAGGAACATTAGCTTCTGCAACTGTTACTAACGATATCACAGTTGGTGGAGCTTTGACTGTCACGGGTAATATGACAGTTGAGGGAACTCAAACAATTATTAATACAGATAGTTTAGAGGTTGCAGATACCACGATTGGTATTGCCTCAACATCTACAAAATTAAATGACACTCAGTTAAATGGTGCGGGTGTTGTTCTTTATGGAAGCGTTAGTGATAAGACTTTAACATGGAATAGCACTGGATCAAGAATGCAGTTTAACACCAATATGGGTGTAACTGGCAATACAAATGTTAGTGGAATTGCTACATTCAATAATGTAAATGTTAGTGGTGCATCAACATTTGCTACGGTAAATGTAAGTGGAGCTGCTACTGTTGGTTTATTAACAGCAACGAATGCTCATGTGTCGGGAGCAATTACTGCTACGGCATATTATGGTGATGGTGCTAATTTAACGGGTGTTAGTGCTGGGTTAGTTATAGAAAATGCTGGATCTGCTGTTGGATCTGCGATTACAAATATTAACTTTGTTGGAGCAACAGTAACAGGATCAGGTGCTGGATCAACGGTTACCATAGCAGCTGCTGGTTTAACTACAACAGCATATTCTGCAGCAGCAAATTCAGTTGTTAATCTTGGATTAAGCACAGCACAGCATCATGAAGTAACATTAGTTGCAGGCGTTACAACAATTAGTTGTCATGGTGGATCATTTGGTGATTCTCATTCAGTAGTTCTTATTCAACCATCATCAGGTATTACGACGGTAGGATTTAGCACATATTTCTTATGGCCTTCTGGGTCAGCACCTAATTTAGGAAGAGCAGCTGCATCATCAGAGATAGATTTAGTTTCTTTTGTAGTAAAACAGGTCGCAGTAGGAGCAACACAGTTACTTGCCAGTGCTGGTATAGACTATCAATAAGGAGGCTGGATGAATGGGTATCGTTAGGGCCGGATCTTCCAGTATAGGGACTGTAGGGCAATCCTCTACTCCTATAATTGATGGTTGTTTAAAGTTTGACGGTTGGAAAGGGCAATATTTTCGGAGAACGTTTAGTACTTCGGGAAATAGAAGAAAGTGGACTATAAGTTGTTGGACGAGGGTTAATCCTTCAGAAGGATTATTTTCTAATATTAATCATAGATGTTGGTTTGGTGCTGATGCAGGTGCTGCTAGTAATGCTAGTAGATTTTTATGTTTTGTAGGGGATGCATCAGATCAATTGCAACTTGATCTTGGTAGTGCATCTATTAGGGATAGTTCGAGTCGTTATAGAGATCCTGAGGGATGGTATCATCATGTTGTAAAGTTAGATAGTGCACAATCGGGAGCAGCTGCTCAATTAGCTTGGTATATTAATGGTGTACAAGTTACAACATGGAACACTGAAACTGCTGTAACTGTAAGTGAACAGTTGGGTTGGAATAATTCTGCATCTACCCATATGATTGGGGCTAATCCTGCTGCAGGACCGGGACAATATTTTGAGGGATATATGTCCCAGTTTTATCATCTTGATGGACAAGCATTGGGACCAGAGAATTTTGGATTTACAGATCCATTAACTGGGGTATGGAGACCTAAGACTTTTCAGGGATCATATGGAGATACTGGAGGAACTCCCACTAGTGGAACGTTATTAAATTATAATAGTAATACTGCCTTACCAACCTATAGTAATCAAGGTGGGGGTACTTCTACAGGTGGCACCACTACTGTAAATGATGGATTTGATAGTGATAGCGGTACTTATGCTGATATGACCTATCTTAATGGTCAGTGGAGTAAATTAACATTTCAGCAGGCTATTACTAATGTTACTAATATAACTGTTGGTTATGATGGAGAGGGAGATCCTGGTTATAATGGAGGAAATGTTCAGACAGGTGTCTCATTTAATGGAAGTAGACAAACTATACAACTTTATAATGGTGGTGCAATTACATTAACAGATTTGTATTTTATATCGCAACCTGGTAGTGGAGTATGTCGTCTTTATGATGTAACTATTACTACTACAGGTGCAAGTGCTACTGAATTAACTTTTGTTCCTGGACAGGCAAATAATTCTTTTTATCTTCCTTTTGATGGTAATTCTCCTGCAGGAAAAGATCAATCACCATGTGGAAATGATTGGCAGATTTTGCAGGGAAAGGGGCCACTAGATAAAGCTACTGGTGCATTTCCAATTTTAAATACAACTGCAAGTGGGGGTGTGGATGTAGGTGGTGTAAGAAAGGACTATAGTCCTCAGACTCCTCCTGCTGTTGTGGGTGTCGGTGGAACTGCTTCTGGTGGTTGTGTTGGTTTTAATGGATCTTCTGAAGCATTAACATTGGCAAATAGTTCGGATTTTAGTTTTGGATCAGGTAATTTTACAGTTGAAGGTTGGGTTTATTGTAAAGGTGCTACTACAGGCACTAGTCAGGTTATAGCATCATTTTATGACACTGGTGATAATAAAAGGTCTTGGCAACTTACTCGACATGGATCGGGAAATAATATAAGATTTTATTATTCTACAGATGGTTCAACTGGTTTAAATATTGCAGATTCGTCTAATACTCTAGAAGGTGAATGGCAACATATTGCTGTTGTAAGAAATAGTAATGCATTGAATTTGTATATTAATGGTACAAGTGTTGCTAATGCTACGGTTAGTGGATCTTTATATGATAATACATCAGATGTATTGGTAATTGGTGCTTCTGATGCTGGTGGAACTACATCAAAATATCTTGATGGACTTATAAGTAATCTTCGTATTGTAAAAGGAACGGCAGTTTATACATCTAACTTTACACCACCAGGAGAATCTCTTACAGGAATAACTAACACTAAACTTTTATGTTGTCAATCATCCACTGATCCCACTGAAGCTTCAGTAAAACCAGGAGCTCTTACTAAAATTGGTACTCCTTATGCTACTGATTCTGAATCTTCTGCTTACTTAGTACTTGCACTTCCTTTAAATGGATCTACCACTGATGTATCTGATTTGGTTAATGCTTCTAATACAGCACTAGCTATTACAAATAATAATAGTGCTACTTTTAATTCTACTCAAGATAAGAATGCGTGTTTTTATGGAAATTTCTTAGATTTAGAAAGAGATAGTAGTCAGTATTTGTCATGGTCATCAACAAAAACGGCACCTGATAGTGGTGATTTTACTTATGAGTGTTGGGTATGGGTAGAGGCATTTACTAATTATATGGCAATAATGGATGCCAGAGCTTCTGCGGGTGATGCTGCTGGATTCTTCTGGGGATTTAATAACGGTGGAAAATATTATATCTATTGTGATAGTGCAATAGCTATAGAGCGCGAGGGTCTTTCAATTAAGACATGGTATCATTGTGCCGTGTCCAGAAAAGGAGATCAATTTAGGATGTTCTTGGATGGGAATGTAGTTGGAACTGTTACCAAGAATAATAACTTTAATGTTGATATTACTAGATTAGGATCTGATGTTCATAGTGCAGGTTATTATTTTGATGGGATGATGTGTGATGCACGGATTTATATTGGAACAGCAAAATACGTAGATGATTTTATTCCTGCAAGTCCATCTCCTGATTTCCTTGCGGCTTCTCCAGTGGGTGCTGCTTTAGCATCTAAGACTAGGAGACCTGCAAGTGGTGCTGTTTCTCTGACAGGAGCAAGTGGAACATCTTACCTGAACCTTGCCACCTCTGCTGGTGATATAGCTATCGGAACAGGGGATTTTACAATAGAAGCTTTTGTATATCATGTTGGTGGTGCTGATGATACTATTATATCTCCAGCAACGGGTTGTACTTTTACATATGGTGCTGCAAGTAAATTACGTTTTTACGTTGATAATGGTAGTAATGTAGTAGATGCTAATACAAATTATATAAGCAATCGTTGGGTTCATGTTGCTGTTTGTAGAGCTAGTTCAACACTAGCTTTTTATCAGGATGGAAAACAAGTAGGAACCCATGGATCATATACTAATGATATTGGTGATTTTAGTAATCCAACTTATATTGGAAAATACCATGGTGGAGCATCTCAGACATTTGAAGGATGTATGTCTAATCTTAGGGTTGTAGTAGGAACAGCACTTTATAATAGTGCAACTTATACTGTCCCATCAGAACCCCTTAAAAATATAACTAACACAAAATTGTTATGTTGTAATAGTAGTAACAATATAGTAACTGAATTTACAGTTTCTCCTGGAGCAATAACAGCTACTGGAAATGCATCACCCACACCATTTAGTCCATTTAGAACTACTACTCTTGGTAGAGGTGATGCTATAGACACTGTATTAGGAGAGCCTGGTTGGTATCCTACTTATAATCCTCTTGCAATTGAATCTGGTGGGGGTGAGTTTTATAGTAAGCAGGGCAATTTAAGAGTAGATTCCAATAGTTCTAATGCTCATGCCCGTACTAATATAACATTAAGGTCGGGTAAATGGTACTGGGAAATTTATGCATATGCGTTAAATAATCAAGGTTCTTCATTAGCAAGAGTTTATTTTTCTCCTCAGGAATCAACATCTTATTATGTAAAGTGGAATGAGAATGGAACTACTAATTGGAATGGATCTCCAGCTTCAACTCCCACATTTTCTAGTTTTACTACTGGAGATACTCTTGGGCTGGCCATGGATCTTAGTACTACTACACCAAAGTTTGGATTCTATAAGAATGGTGTAATGCAGGGAGATGGTTTTTATGCAGGTGATCCTGCTTCATGGAATATTGAGGGAAATGTTGTTGGTGATGGTATGACTCCTGGAACGTATCTTAAGAGTGCTGATGATATAGTTGATATTAATTTTGGACAAATACCCTTTAAATATGGTCCACCTGAGGGATTTTTACCTATTAATGGTCCTAATTTAGAGAGAGTGGGTATTAGCACTCATCGAATGCTTCCTGACCCTAAACATTATTTTGGAATGACTACTTATACTGGAAATGGAACGAGTGGTAGAAAATTATCCTTTGATTTTTCACCAGATTTAGTATGGTTTAAGAGTCGTAATACTACTCATGGATGGGAGTGTTATGATTCAGTAAGAGGTCCTACTAAAGCAATATATAATAATTTAAATAATGCAGAAGCAACGGAATCTGAGGGACTACTTAATTTTCAAGATGGTTGTGTTACTATAGGGAATAATAACTGGGTAAATAAGACCTCTGATACTTATATTGCATATGCATGGAAAGCAGGTGGAAGTGAAAATACATTTAATGTAGATGGTCATGGATTTGCATCATACGGTGATACTGGACTTCCTACTGGCAGCGTTACACCTACTGGAATAAGTGTGGGTAAAACGAATGGTTTGTCAATCATTAAGTATTCAGGAACAACAGATACTGCGACAATACCACATGGATTGGGAGAAATACCTACATGTATAATATTCAAGAATCTTTCTGCAACTGATGATTGGGGTATGTATCATCAAGGAGCTAGTGATGGTGCTTCAAAATGGATGTATTTTAGCACTGATGCACAGAGATCTGCTGGAAACACATCTGCTTTTAATAATACAATGCCAACTAATAATGTATTTACTGTAAAAACAGAGGATAATTTCAATGCGAGTGGTGAAAATTTCATTGCTTATGCTTGGGTTAATAGACCAGGAATGCAGAAATTTGGATGGTATTGGGGAAATGGAAATAATTCAGGAAGTTATGTATACCTAGGGTTCCGTCCTGCAATGATTATAGTTAAAGATACTGTAGATAATGGTACTAATTGGGGAGTTAATGATTCATTAAGAGATCCTACTAATGGTCAATGGGGAAATGATCTAAGTCTTTATAATAATTCAAATGTAGCTGAAACTACCTCTGCTTCTTTGAATGTAGATTTTGTGTCTAATGGATTTAAATTAAGAAGTAATAATAATGCTTTTAATGAGAATGGTAGTTTATTCATTTATTGTGCATGGTCTGCACAAGCAATGTCTACGATGTATGGATCCAACTCTGTTGCAGTCTGATTGACATCTTAAAAAACCTGCTATATAATATCACTGAATACATTATAGGTATATGGCATATCAGAGTATGTGGTATTACACTAACCTTCCTGAGAAGGTGGTGGATTTAATCGCAGAAGATTTAACAGAGAATTATGATGGTAATATGGCCGACTCCAGATTACATGGAGATCAGTTGAATAAGGAGAAGAGAAATTCTCAGAATGCATGGATCCCTACAGATCATTGGGTAGGTGGATTTTTATGGCATTATATTCAGAGAGCTAATAGAGAGAATTTTTTATATGATTTGCGGTGTATTGATGGTGAGAGTGTTCAATATACTAGGTATGATGTTGGACAATATTATGGTTGGCATAATGATGCTGGTTTGCAAACCCAATATAAACCAGTAACAGTTGGTGGTAGACTGGAGGGAATGGGACAAGATTTTGTTAATGAAAATGTAGAATTGGTAAGAAAATTATCTTTTGCAATGCAATTATCTGATCCTGATGAATATGAAGGTGGAAATGTTCAGTTGATGGATGAAGCAGGTAAGAGTTATATTGCACCTAGGCAGAGAGGTTCTATAATGTTATTTGATTCTCGAACACAACATAGAGTTCTTAAGGTAACTAAAGGTGTTCGTAAATCTTTAGTTGGATGGGTTCTTGGCCCACGTTGGAAGTGAGGTAAATTATGGCAGATAAAACTACTTTTACTCGTGGTCACATGACAGAGCTAGAGATTGCTCATCAAGAACGCAGAAATCATGGAACAACTTGGACTAGAAATTCTCAATTTGATAAAGATGGATATATTATTGTAAAGAATCTTTGGAATCCTGAAGAACTTTATCATCCGTGTCCTAGGGAACGAGGTCAGATGTCATGGTGGGGTAAAGGAATAGATCAGTTTGAGTCTGATCCTGAAGAGAAGCAAGTTCTTGGGTCATTAGCACGCTATACTCATCCACAATATAGGGTAATTCATCTAAAGGTTGGTAAAAAAATAGAAAAAGAGATAGGAAGAACTCTTTATCCTACTTATTATTATGATAGGTTTTATTTTGAAGGACAAGAATTACATAAACATGCTGATCGTGATGCATGTGAAATCTCTGTGACTGTGCATATTAGCACTAATCTTCCTGAACCAGAGTCTAGGTGGCCAATCTGGTTTAAAACACCTGATACTTATACAGATAAAACTAAGAGGAATATTTTAGTTCCGGGTGAAAATCGTTGTGCAGTATTAGAACCTGGTGATGGAGTGATTTATAAAGGATGTGAGCGTCCTCATTGGCGACATCAAATGCCTTCTCCAAAACCAAAAAGAAGGTTCTTTGGTAAGGAGCAGAAAGTAGAATATTATTATCATCAGATTTTCTTCCATTATGTTTTACAAGATGGTAATAGGGCTCAATGTGCATGGGATAAGGCGAGTTAAAATATGCAAGTTCCAATATTTGAATTTCCTTCCTTCCAATATGATGTAGATGATTGGGATTTTAAAAAGAAGGGATTAATGAATCGTATCAATAAGAGTAAGTTTATAAGAACTCCACTTCAAACTTATGAAGGGGATAGACAAACTAATGGTAAGACTTATGTTCGTTATCTTGAGGAGTTTTTAAGACCAGAACTTATTCAATTTTGTCAAGAAGCACGTGTCAGTTGTAGTATGACTGATGCATGGTGTGTAAGATATAAGAAAGGAGATCATCAATCTGTTCATAATCATAGAGGTTGGGGTTTTACTGGAGTATTATATGTAGAGTATGATCCAGAGTTTCATACTCCTACAGCTTATGTGCAACCATGGCAGAATCCACGAACAGATACTACTACTTTTGCTTATCCTGATAAAGTTAAAGAGGGGACTCTAGTTATTACTCCTTCTTTTACTTTTCATTATGCTAATCCTAACAATTCTAATAAAAGGAGAACTGTTCTATCATTTGATTTACTACCTTCCATTCCAGATCATCAAGCGATAAATATAGATGGAATAAATAATTAAAATAGTCATAGTATAATGTCAAGAGCCAGAGATCTCGCCAACTTAGCTAATGAAGGCGTTTGGACTATAGATACTGCCAATCTCAGAGTTGGAATTAATTCTGCCACTCCTGATACCAAATTAGATGTTGTTGGTATTGTAAGTGCAACTAATGTTGCTGCAGCATCCTCTGTTACTGCCACAACTTTATATGGTGATGGATCTGCATTAACAGGTATTGCGGCAACAGATAATGTAAGAACGGATACTTTAGTAGTTTCGGGTGTTACAACTGCTGCTGGGGTTCTTAAAGCTACTGATACTACAGAATCAACATCAACGACGACTGGAGCATTATTAGTTTCGGGTGGTGTTGGTATTGCTAAGAGTCTTCATGTGGGTGGTAATGTCTCCATTGCTGGAACATTAACTTATCAAGATGTAACAAATATAGATTCAGTTGGTTTAGTAACAGCACGAACAGGTGTTAGAGTAACAGCAGGAGGAGTTATAGTAACTGCTGGTGTATCTACATTTGCTAATGAAGTAAAGGTAACTGCTGGTGGAATTGAAGTTGATGCTGGCGGTTTAGACATTGCTGGTGTATCTACATTTGCTGGTGCTATAGATATCGGTAATGTTGATGTAAACCTTGATGGTAGTGCTGCTGGTGTTTCTTCCGTTACATGGGATGCATCTGCTGATTCTTTGATCTTTAAGGATAATGTAACTGCAAAATTTGGTGATGGTTCAGATTTAAATCTTTATCATGATGGTACGAATAGTTTTATTGTTAATAAAACAGGTTATCTTTCTATCGGTGCCAAGCATGGTGAAATTGGAGCAATAATAAATCCTGATTCGAGTGTAGATCTCTATTATGATAATGCCAAAAAAATAGAAACCACTGGATCGGGAGTGATTGTTACTGGTGTTTGCACGGCCACTTCATTAGTTGGAAGACATGGGAAGGTTGAAACAGTTACTAAGAGTACTGGATATACCTTAGCTGATGGAGACCAAGGAAAAATGGTTATTACTGATAGTGATGTCACTGTTCCTCAGAATATATTTTCTGCTGGTGATGTCTTTACTGTTTGTAATAGTAGTGGTAGTAGTATTGATATTGTAAAGGGAACTGGTATTAACTTATATACAGTGGGCACTGCTACTAATGCAACTGCTGCTCTTGCACAGAAAGGGATTGCTGTTATTACATGTTTTGCTGGTAACGACTTTATTGTAGGTGGAGGCGGATTAGGTTAATTATGTCAGCTATACTACAACAAATGAATTATTATGCCCATTCAGGGAAGGGCAGTCAAGCTGATCCATGGGCGGATGGAGAAGAAGCATATGCTGATGGTGAGACCACTAGTGGAATGTATTGGATTAATTGTAATGGGACTGCCAGACAGGTTTATTGTGATATGTCTAATGATAGTGGTGGTTGGATGTTGGCAGGTAAGATGAATGGTAATAGTGCTACTTGGGGTGCCACTAATGCTATATGGACTGATAATACTGTTACTAATAATGATGAGGCATATGATTATACTGGTGATATTAAAACCTATGCTTATATTAAAGAGATGACCAAGATGCGGTTTTGCATGGGTCAGTTATCTAATGGTTTCACTGAAACATCAGCTCATTACACTCGGTCTGAGGGAACTGGTTTGAAAGGTGTATTTTCTGGTTCTGTTAATTGGCAATATAGTGCAAATAATCCTTCTGCTGTGAATAGTAGTCAAACAAGAGCTGGGTGGATTAGTTTATTTAATGGTGCTGGAACACTAGGAACCTATGGTAATGGTGGTGGTCCAACATGGGATAATTGTAATTATCTTGGTGTTAATGTTGGTACTAACGATACTGAGGATCCTGGTGGTATTTGGTGTAGATATGGTTTACACCTAAACAATGAAGCTGATTGTCAAACTACTGACTTCTTTATGGGTATTGGTTGGGGTGGTAATAATGTAACAAATTATTTTTCTGGTTCTGTTTCTGCGGGAACTAGAGATAATTATCCTCCATATCGTAAACAATATCCTGTTTGTTGGTTGTTTATTAAGTAGTGAATGAAGAGCAAATTTGGAATAAGATAGAAGAAGAACAGGTTCCTTCTCAATATTTGTGCACGAAAGAGCAAAGACGTGATAGACTTTCTATTTGTGAGCAGTGTGAGGATTATACTTCTCTAAGATTATGTAAGCATTGTATGTGCTTTATGCCACTTAAAACTTGGTTTACTACTAGGAAATGTCCAATTGATAAATGGGGTGCATTGAATGAATATCGTGGAGAATTTGCCCATACTAATTGATTATCACCCAGATTATCAGATAGTAAATGCAGAATTAGTAAAGCATATTAAAAGTAAAACTCAACCTTATAATGGTAAAGATATTGATGAATGGGTAACATCTCTCATTACTAAATTTGAGTTTGATGCTGGATATAATATACAATATACTAATGGGTGGTTAGCAAGATATGATGAAGGAGATCATATTGATTCACATAATCATCACTTATATCATTTGAGTTACATTTATTTTGTTAAAGCTCCTGAAGGATCATCTCCTTTAGTTTTTACTACCAGTGGTCAAGAGATAGAAGCAGAAGAAGGTAAGATTGTAATTTTCCCTGGATGGATGTATCATCATGTGCCTTATTGTAAAGTAAGTGGGAGAATGGTGAGAGTAGGGAACGCATATATTCATATAAATAACTAGAAAAGTTTGGTTGAATATGGCTTATTTTGCACGACTCGATGGAAACAATCAAGTAGTTGACGTTATTACCATTGCTGATGCTGATGCAGATACTGAAGCAAATGGTATTGCCAAGGCTAGAGAGTTAACTAATACTGGTTCTGCTGTTTGGAAACAAACATGGGTTGAGTCTAATACGGGACTTGGAATTAGAGGTAATTTTGCTGGAGTTGGTGGCACATATATGTCTAGTGTCAGAACTTTGGGTGTAGCATCTACAGATGTCTTTATAGGTAATCAATTATTTCCTTCATGGAGTGTTGGGATTAATACTGCACAATGGTATTCTCCTTTGGGTGGGAATTATGAATCAAAGAATATTGGAATAACTTCTACTGATGCAGCTGCTGGCAAAGCATATATCTGGTGCGAAAACGAGTATCAAGCAGATACTGCTGATCCTAAAACAGTAGGATGGGCACTTACAACCTTTAGTAGCTAAATACTTAAAAAAGAGAAATGGCAATTACAGTAGCAACCAATTTAGCTGAATTTGCGTCAGGTATTGGAACTGATAGTGAAACCATTAAAGTCAAGGCTGATGAAGGTCGTGTAGGTATTGGAACTACGAACCCGCAAGCAACATTGCAGGTGGGAACGGGTGTTACTATTGATGGCACGGCTGGAGTTATAACTGCTACTGCATTTGCTATTGGTATTTCATCTGCTGGCACATCAATTGCTAGTAAATTTGATACACTAAATTTTGTTGGAACTGGTAATACATTTTTGGTTAATGGTAATACCATTGATGTTAGTATTTCTGGTGGTGCTGGTGGTGCATCTAAGATATATGATTCAACAGTATTTGCTTATGATAATGTTATTTCATCTAATGTTACTATTGAATCCCCATATAAGGTAGCAACTCTTTATACGAGCCCAGATGTGACGACTGATATCAATGATGGGGTAACAGTTACCGTTGATGATGGATGTGTTCTTAATTTTATAGATATATGACGCTCCCTATTTGGTTTATCAATAATGTCTTTAAGACTACCCAAAAGAGTGTAATTTCAACTAATGTTACATTAGAGGATCCTTATCGCACAGCATTTGTGATGGGTGGTGAGGATGTAACTGTTGATATTGAAGATGGTGTTACCGTTTCAGTTGATGATGGATGTGTCTTTATGGTTGTGGATCCTCCTGCAGATGCACTAGGAGAAACTACTGGAGGTAGATAAGATACCTTTTATAAATAAATAAAACAGTTCTGGACTGAGGAAGAATGTCAACACTTAGAGTAGATAATATCAAATCACGGACTGGAACCGCAGTTTCGATAAGCGACGGTAATTCCATAATAGTCGGTGGTGGGATGACCGTAACAGGGTCTCTTGATGTTACCGGAGGAGGAAGCATAAACAATCCTACCGGTGTAGCAACCTATCAAACGCTTGATGGTGCTCTGTTAGGAACCTTTGCAGGAGATACTAGTGTTGGTGGAGCACTAACTGTCACAGGTAATCTGACTGTTAAGGGAACGGAAACGATCATTAACACTACAAGTCTTGAAGTAAGAGATAAGACAGTTGGTGTTGGATCTACTGCATCTCCTACTGATACTACTGGTAATCAGTGTGGTCTGGTGGTGTATGGAGCAACCGAGAAGAAATTACTTTGGAATAGTTCAGGAACTAAATGGTCATTCTCTGGTGGTGGTTTAGATGTTGTAGACCTTAATATATCTGGTGTTTCTACAGCAGGAGTTTATTATGGACGAGCGGCTCAAGTCCCACAGAATGTTCAAGGTGGCACATATTCACTTGTCGCAACTGATGCTGGAAAACATATCTTAGCATCTAATACTGTAACAGTTGATCAAAACCTTTTTGCTGTTGGTGATGCAATCAGTATTTACAATAATACTGCGGGTAATGTAACTATTACTCAAGGAACTGGAGTTACTCTTCGATTGGCAGGAACATCTACGACAGGTAGTAGGACTCTAGCTTTAAGAGGAATTATGACTTTGCTTTGCGTAAACTCTAATGAGTTTGTTTGCTCTGGAACAGGTTTAACTTAATTATGCTAGTAACAATTATTAGGGAGGTCTATTGATATGGCTAACATGAATCAGATGCTCATGGGAATGGGTGGTGACGGCGGTCTGAATGTGTCTGGTGGTAACGTTACTGATGGTATCGAAGATGGAGATTATACATATTTTGTTTTTACTAATGCTAGTAGTAGTTCATTAGTTGTTTCTGGTGGACCCTATACTGTTGATGTCCTTGCTATTGCTGGTGCTGGTGGTGGTGGATCAGGCCATGCTGGTGGTGGCGGTGCTGGTGGTCTTGTTGAGGTTCTTGCTCAACAGATTGGATCTGGAACACATGCACAATCTGTAGGGGAAGGAGGACCAGCCGGTGGTCCTGCAGCAGGATCTGGTAACCGTGGAACTTCTAATGGAGAACCAACAGTATTTTCTCCAGGAAGCCCTCAATACCAGATTGTAGTTACTGGTGGTGGAAGAGGTGGTGGATGGGGTAATAATAAGTATGGAGATCCGGGTGGATCCGGTGGTGGTAATGCATCATATAGTAATTCAAGCACTACTTGGCCTGGTCGTTCTGCTGATGCTACTCCAACAGCAAATAGATTTAATGGTAATGGAACAGCATATGGACATGCTGGTGGTCAGAATAATAATGGACAAGTTTCAAGAGGAGGATCTGGCGGAGGTGGAGCAGGAACTGAAGGTCAACCAATAGAACCAGGCGCCGGAGGAGATAATTATAATCCTAGCACTATACCATCAACTCATCCAAACCATCCTAATGGTGGTGGAGATGGTCCTGGAGCACAAGTTATAGGTACTCCATTGGAAATGATCACTGGACCGTATGTAGGGAATGTTTGGCCAGATGCAGCAAACCATCCACATGGATGGCAATGGGGTGCATTTGGTGGGCATGGTAAAAAGGTTCTTTGGGCTCCTGGTCCAGTTATAGCACCAGGTATTCCTGCTCCTGAGTCTCCTGGTCCAGCATTCACTGGTGCTGTTGGAGCTGGATATTATGCTGGTGGTGGTGGCGGTGGTGGTCACCGTCCTGGAGGTAGTAGCGGTGATCGTAATCTACATGTTCCTCTAGGTGGTGGAGCTGGTGGAATAGGTGGTGGTGGTAACGGTGCTTACCATGATGCACCTTCTCCTTGGTGGGCAACTCCTGGTGCAATGTGTGTTGGTGCTGGTGGTGGTGGCGGTGGTCAACAGGACTCTAACGGTGGAACAGGTGGTTCGGGTCTCCTTGTCTTTAGGTTTAGAACGGATGGTAGCTGATTGCTAAATATCTGAACAACTGATATAATTATTGGACGCTGATTATTTCTTATGAAAATATGTATTGTTGGCGGAGGAACCGCTGGATGGATGAGTGCTGTAAGTTTTACTACTCTGCTTAAAGATGTAGCAGAGGAAGTAACTCTTATAGAGTCTTCTAATAATAAACCTATTGGGGTGGGTGAAAGCACACTCTACCATATAACTAGGTGGTTAGAATCTGTTGGGATTCATAGTGACGAATTTATTACAAGAACGAATGCTACTTTTAAGCATAGTATTCGATTTACTAATTGGCTAAAGAAGGATTCTGGTAGTTTTCATTATCCATTTGGCGAGAAACCTCCACATTCTCCTCAAATGTGGTGGGCATATTATGAAAATCCTGATCAGGATCTATATAAAGACTACTTTTCTGTATTCCCAACGTTGAATGATTATTCAACAATGATTAATCCTATTGCAAGGGTTGCAGAAGCTGGATGTATTAATAATCACCTTGAGTATGCATATCATTTTGATGCATGTAAGTTTGCTGATTTTTTAAATGAAAGGTGTGGAGATAGTGTTAAGCGTATAGATGCAAATGTAGTTGATTGTGAGTTGAATGAGGATGGGATTAAAACTCTTAAACTTGATAATGGAGGAGAGGTAGAAGCAGATCTATATGTAGATTGCACTGGATTTAAGAGTCAACTTTTAGGTGAGTTCTTGAATGAACCATTTATTTCCTTTGAACATCTACTTCCTAATGATAGAGCAATAGCAACTCATCTTCCTTATAGAGATAAGGAAAAGGAATTGGTTGCTTACACTGATAATATTGCTTATGATAATGGGTGGATATGGAAGATTCCTCTATGGGACAGAATGGGATCAGGATATGTATATTCTTCAAAGTATATTAGTGATGAAGATGCAAAGGTTGAATATATTAATTGGTTAGAAGAACAAGGATATGATACTAGTGAGTGTGAATTTAAGTTGATACCAATGAGAGTTGGTAGACATGAGAGGGGTTATGTTAAGAATGTAGTTGCAATTGGTTTAAGTTCTGGATTTATTGAGCCCTTAGAGTCTAGTGGTCTTTTTACTGTTCATGAAAATATTAAAGATCTTTATATGATATTGAGGAGAGGTGAGCCTTCAGCAATATTAAAAGAGTATTATAATAAATCTATATCAATGAATTTTGATGAATTTGCTGATTTTGTGGCAGTTCATTGGGCATTTACTCAACGTCAAGATACTCCATATTGGAAAGATATTTTTAATAAAGAATATGATTTGCGTGGTATAGAGAATTATGAGAGGTTTGGATTAACAGCATTCCATCAGGATTTGATGCAGAATGGGAAGTATACTCATCTTGATAGAGGATTTCATTATATTTCATCCTCTATGGGTGTTAGACCATACTTTAAGCCTCATTATGATCCTCCACACATACAAGAGATGTTACATACTCTTGCTGAGTGGGATAAACTTATTAAGGATAGATTGCCTTCTGCGTATGAGCACATGAATACTTATTATGAACCACTCTTAGAAGTGGCACAGGAAAATGACAAAACTGAATCAGTGGATGTATAATATCTAAAGAACGCAATTCAAAAATGAGTCAAGACATGACTGGTATGGAGAAATTACTCTTCATATCCTCCTTTATATGGGTAATGCACTGGGGTGTCCGTGTATTTACTTCTACATTTAACGCTGTCTTTTTTTAAAATGAAAACCACTCTTAAAGCTGAAATGGTGTGCGTAAGACCTAAATCTAGGTTGGCACAGGATAGATTTGAGAATTGTATGGACAGGCTACATTCATGCAGGGTTGTTAAAAGGAAGCATGGTAAGGTTTTCCTTAATTCTATTTCAAATCGTTATTCTTTTGAAATGTTTGAGGGTTGTGATGACCATTGGGAGATTATTAAGTAGATGGATATCCATGTATTTAATAATATTTTTAGTAAGGAGGAAAGAGAGAAGTTAATATTTGATGTGCAACCATTATTACAGGATGGAAAATATATTAGTGCAAAGGAGTTTGGGGGTGATGGTGTATATCAAGAGGGATTTGAATGGTTTAAAATAACTAATCCTACATTACATTTACATTCTTCCTTTACTTGGGCTCATGATCGTATTATAGAAGTAGTTAAAGATGAATTAGGTTTAGATTTAAGGGTAGTAAGATCATGGATAAATCTAAGTGATGGAAGAAATATAAAGAGAGTGTGGCATAATCATCATCGTGAATCTTATGGTTTTGACAATTCTGAGTATTCTATGGTATATTACATTAAGACCTTTCCTTTTTTTAGTAATGGCACATTATTTAAAAATGAGGGGTTTGTTAAAGCAAAGCAGAATAGTTTGATAATTTTTCCTAGTCATTTAGATCATTCTACTCCCGGATCTATCTTTAGATTTAAACGGTATACTATGGCATTCGATTTATCCAATAAATAGCCAAATGATAGAAATTCTACTAGCTACTGCTTTGGATTGTGACGGATCACGAGAGTTGATTAAGAGGGTGATGAAATCTCAGGAACCTCTGGTAGATAAGCATGAACTAATTGAAGTAATTAAAATCAACACAAAACCAGGATGTTATGAAGGACCAGAACACAATTCTTGATAATGAATCACCAGATCAAAAATGGAACCGTGGATTAGATCTTTACATAGAATCAGTTCAAAAACCAGATCATGCCCTTCGTGGATGTGCTCATAATCAGAAATGTTATAATGAGTTAATGGCAGTCAGAGAGCATGTATTAGAGTATGTGAAGACCTTAAGAAGATGAAGTCAAAGCCAAAACCTGTTAAATCATTTAATGGTATTAGTGTTGCTTTATTGCGTGGAGCATTAGGTCCCCATTATATGAAGGATTGGACAGAAGAACAAATAAAAGAGTATAAAGATTGGGTAAGTATAAATTCGTAGGCATAAATTTTTGTAAAACCGAACTTGTTTTGTGTTGATCTTCTGACTAAATAGTAATAGAATTGGAGAACAAGATGTAACCAAACCTTCCTTGGTTATGGTGTTCAAATGTTTAAAATGGAGGTCATCAATGCACAATCTAGTATCCTATAATCAATTAGCCGGGTGGAAGAGTAACGTAAATGAGATAGAACAAGACCACGAATCGGCAGTAAATGATTATTTTCAGTGCCTCACCGAGTGTGATGACAATGCGAATGTATGTAGACGAATCTGTAAGGAGGTTCTAGTTTAACAATTAGTCCAAGATAAACAAACAAACCCACTTGACTTTTAGTTGAGTGGGTTTTATAATGTTCGTAAATATAAAGTGTTATGCTTGATAACATCATTACGGAAGTTGGATTTATTTTATTGGGTGGAGCAGTTGCTTTGATACCAATTTACATATTAGGATTAGTCCTTAAAGGAGAAGAATAATGGCATGGAGAAACCCCTGGTATAATGATATAGAACCAGAAGAATCCTTCGTGGATAAAATGCAATATAACACCCTAAAGGAGAAGGGATTTCATTATAATGAAGATGAAGATCATTGGGAAAGAGTGTGGGTAGTAGCAACCAGAGATGGATCAGAAAGATCTAAAGAAGTGTATAAGAAAGAAGGTGATAATTGGAAGGTGACCATGTATGGTAATACTGGAGAAGTATTCTTTGAGCATAGTGTGAAAGAAAATGAGTGAATTTCAATCCGATATTAAAGATAGAGAGTATGATGATGATGGTGATGAGCTCGATAAACATGGGTTTAAGGTTAAGAAATATCCTGATGGACTTGAATCAGTTCGTAAATCAGTTGAGAATTGTGAGGAGATGTGTGGGTTGGATAGGAATATGATGAAGAGATTACTAGATGGTGAGTGGACTCAATATTCTACCTCAGATCACAGTGGTAGACAGAGTAAAAAGATTGTGATAGAGTATGACATAACGGAGAAAAAATGAAGAAAGAACTGATTAACATACTTAAGAAGTATGCTTATAAACATGGTCATTTTACACTCTCCTCAGGTCAAGAATCTGAGCACTATGTTAATTGTAAACCTGTTATTCTTACTGGTAGGGGTTTAGAATTAGTATCAAAGATGATGTTAGAAAACATTGATGATAAGTGTGTGGCAGGACTTACTCTAGGTGCTGATCCTTTAGTGAGTGGTGTAGCTTTAGTTGGTAAAGGTGCAGGTTTAATTATCCGTAAAGAGCCCAAAGGTCATGGCACTCAATCTCAAATAGAAGGTCCATTGCCGCCTGTAGGAACTACTATAACAGTATTGGAGGATGTAACTACAACAGGTGAATCTGCTATTAAAGCAGTAGAGGTTCTCCGTAGTTCTGGATACCATGTAAATCGGGTGGTTACTATTGTGGATAGACAGGAAGGTGCATCTGATTCTATGTTAGCAGCAGGGTTAGAATTTCGTAGTTTAGTTACTTTGGAGGAATTAGTAAATGGCAACCAAAACATTCAAGAAGATTGATAAGAAAGGACGTGAAGAAACATGGGAGTGGGAAGAAACTCCTGAGCTATTAGCAGCACTAGAACAGTTGCGTAAATCTAGTGAGGTCGTGGATGATCTTAGTTCAAGATAATTTCTTATCTAATCCATATGAACTGAGGAATATTGCGGTAAAATCTCATTATGAGATATCTGATGATGGGAGATGGCCCGGATGTAGGACTGATGCTCCCAAATCTGTTGGTGATTATTTTATTGAGCAAGTAGAATATTTAACTCAGGATGCACCTTTATATCCCTATGATGGGAAAGAAGGTAGAGCTACCTTCCAGTCTATTACTCAAGAGTATAAGGAGGGATTGTTTCATTGTGATGATGGTATAAAATATACCTGTATAGTTTTTTTGTCTTTAGATCCCCCATCTAATTCAGGAACTGAGGTAACAGATCAATGGGATATGCATACTATAGAGCAAAAGTCTATTGATGCATATACTTTTGCTAAGAGAAGTTTTTATAGTAATACTAAGAGTTGGTTAAATCGCTATAGATATGATAGAATGGTAAAGGCACATAATTCAAATTATGTTCCAGTTTTAAAGGTTCCTAATAAGTTTAACAGGATGGTATTATTTGATGGAGAAAGAGCACACCGTGCTCAAAATTTCTTTGGATCAAATATTCAGGATTCCAGACTAACTTTAATAACCTTTTTAAAATAACAATAAATACAACGAGTCGTAAGGATTAAACCATGGCATCTTATCAAGTTACCGTTATTGACGCAGAAGGAACAGAGACTACTTTTGAGTGTCCTGATGATGAATATATCCTAGACAAAGCTGAGGAAGAAGGTGCTGATGCTCCTTATTCATGTAGAGCAGGTGCATGTTCAACATGTGCAGGTAAAATACTTGAAGGTGATGTAGATCAATCAGAACAATCTTTCCTTGATGATGACCAATTAGAGAAGGGATTTGTTCTTACTTGTGTTGCATATCCTACGTCTGATTGTAAGATACAATTAGGAGAGGAAGAGAATCTTTACTAAATAGTCTTTCGGACACACTACATGCGACAAATTGAAGGACAAAAAGGCAGCAAAGACGATTATCAGACGAGCAAAAGAACATCCTGGTTGGTATACTGAAGAGGATGTTAAATTCGCTAAAATGGTTAAAAAGCGTATTAAACAAGAAAAACAAGCAAAACGTAATGAATTGACATGACAAATCGAGTTGGTGACAACACTCTTGAACATTTAGAAGCATGGGTACATGAGTGCCTTAGCTCTGATGCATCACCTAAAGAGATATATGACTCAATCGTAAAAACAGTTAAGGATGAGGCAAAGTATCATAAGGAGAGTCAGAAACGTGCTGAGAACCTTCTATTGATGCTTAAGGGCAATCTTTCAGCGTTATATGATAGAGAAGAAGATCCTATTGCAGGAAAAGTTGATATGGGAGGTCCTATTGTTGAGGATAGTTGGCATCCTGCTAAAGAAGGTGAATCTTTTGATGAAACCTTGAAGAGAGAGGGATATGAATATACTCCTACTCCACCATATACATTAGATTCTTATAGTGCTCAAGAGACTCCAAACATCCCTCATAGATATTGAGAACTGTTACGACAGTATAAAGACATTCTAAAATTTATAGATATTCAATATAACTATGTTATAATGTCAACACATTTCTCTTTAAACCCATGATAAATCTAGACCAGAAGTACGAATCTTATGTTAGAAATGGAAGTAAGAAACTGCGTATAGATGGTATTCAAGAAAGGGTTAGGGGCTATGGTTATACTGATGATGGTAAAGATATTGATGGATATTATTTAATTACTGACAACTATACTCTCTTTTATAATAGAGATGAGCAGTTCATTAGAATGGAGGCACTTGGAAAAGTGGCACAGGAAGTTGCCAAGGTGTCTTAATATCTGTTATACTGCTTTTATATAAAAAAATCAAATGAAAATTGCACTTGCTACTCTTGTTGCTTTGAGTGCCTGTACTCCAGCAATAGCTGGTGAATATCAAGCAGGGTATTCTTCAACTCAAACATGCTATCGCTCAGAATATAGAGAGGAATATATTCCTGGAACTGAGAATGATCCTGGATATGTAAAAGCGTGGAAAGAAACTATTGAGTATCCATGCACTAGATCTAATGTAGTGAGTACTCCTACTAATACAACTAGAACTCGTGTATATGATGAGATTCGTGTTGATGATAATGATTGTTCAGAAGGAACAGTTGTAGGCGGTCTTCTTGGTGGAGGATTAGCAGGATTTGGATCTCGTGGAAAAGACCGTTGGTGGGCAATTCCTACTGGTATTGTTGGTGGTGCAATGTTAGGTTGTGCCGTTGATGGTGGCTAAGGGGGGACGTTGAAATTGTTGTATAGGTGAAGTGATTAAAATTCATGGCAGAAGTACAAGCACATGGTAATACCTTTGAGGATATTATCATTAGAAAACTTACTGGCAAGAGCAAGAAAGAATATGATGCTCTAAAAGGTAAGGGTGGATATACTTCAGCTATGGATTTAGTGGAAGGATTAATTGTTAATGCTGATTATAGTATTAAGACTGCTAAGAGTAATAAGGTAGATTGTGGTGATATTCTAAGAAGAATGTCTGAAAAAAAGTATATAATGATTATAGGTCAATGGAGACAAGATGGTGACACTAAGGTAATTCATACTGTATATTGTTTTAATATTAAATCCAAAGATTATAAGAAATTATGGGGTAAGATGACCAAGAAGAATGTTAAAGAGTTTGATAATTATATTAAGTCAATTCCACATGGTAAAGAGGGTAGAGATTCAACTAAGGAAGAAAGAACAATAAGAAAGGATAAGATATCATGCAAAGATGCACTGATGGTTATACATCCAAAGGTTGATAGTAAGAATCAACGTAGGGTTCAATGTTCATTTAAGATTGACGAAATGATATCTGCGGGTGTAGAATATATGAAGAAAGATATGAATATTAAAATTAAATCATCTGCAAGAACATTTAATAAATGAGACCATATTGTCCACCTAAAAATACACCAGAGAAAGATCTGGTGATGACTCCTGAATGGTTAGCAAAGGATATTATCGATCATTATCATCCAAGAGGGTTAGTTTTAGATCCATGTAGAGGAAATGGTGCATTTTATGATAATTATAGTCACATTTGGTGTGAAAAAGATTGGTGTGAATTAGGTGAGAATAAAGACTTTCTAACATATAATCAGAAAGTTGATTGGATTATTACTAACCCACCTTGGTCAAAGATGCAAGAGTTTCTTAAACATGGGATGGAGATAGCTGAGAATATTGTATATTTAAATGCTATCAATCATTATACTACTAAAAGAAGGATTAGGGAGATGAGAGAATATAATTTTGGAGTGGTGGAAGTATATTGTGTTCCTACACCTAAGAAACCTTGGCCCCAGATGGGTTTTCAACTTGCTGCTGTTCACACTAAGCGTGATTATGTGGGTGATGTGAAGATTACATACTCTAAGTATATGTAAAGGGGGACGTTGAAAGTGTCGTAAAGGTGTGCAGGGGAAACCCTGATGGTGAGAACCACCGAGCAAGGCAATGTAGCGAACTGAATGTCGTGGATAAGACCTTGCTCACCAAACTATTTCTTTTATACTATGAGCACAAGATCACGAATTGGACTATTAATTGGTAAGGAAACAACAGTTTCTGTTTATCATCATTGGGATGGTTATCCTCAGTGGTTAGGTGTTCATCTTCGTAAGAATTATACCACTAAAGCTAAAATTAAAGAATTACTTGATGGTGGTGATATTTCTTGCATTGATTCTGATACTAATTGGAAACTGGAAAAGTGTGAACCTCATGTTCAATATTATAATGATAGAGGTGAAAACACTGAACCACGATTTGACCAGTCAGTTGAAGAATACCTAGATAATGGTGAGGAATATGCTTACTTATTTGAAAATAATGAGTGGGTATGTTATGATCTACATGGTTCTAAACCACAAATTGTAGATATCCCATTAGCAGTAGTTACAAAGGAGACAGTAGCATGAACAATGACTTTGGTGAACTCTATCACCCGAATAAGACTGAAAAGATGATTGATGATTTTATTGCGGATTGTGAGAGAGAAGCAGCAAAGTTAGAAGTTACTGTAGACTATTATATTGCTGAGTTTGTCATTTGATTGACATTTATTGCCCTATCAGTTAGACTGATAGGGTATTTCGTTGCTCATTTATTACTTAAAGCTATGGAAAAACGCTACAAACTTTTACAACTCAACACTGAAGGATGGGAGTTGTTTGATAATAAAGCATATGACATCACTAAAGGAGAATGTGATGGATGGTTAAGACAAGCACTTGATAATGGTGTCGCACCTGAAAGATTAAAGGTTGCATTTTTAGATGATACCAGATATCCAGGAAAACCAAAAGAGACCCCTAGTGCAGATTTACCAAACCATGATCTCTAAATGAAGTGTCTTATATTCCTAAAGTCAATGACTATGTAATTTGGGATAAAGGTGAATATGGTAGTGATGAAGGATGGGTGTATTTCTTTTGTGATGAGTATATCACAATCGAAACTGGTGTTAGACCTAAACCACCGGATCAATACACTAAAAATGAAAGACATAAAATGATTCATACGTTATTATTATGTCATTCTCAGTTTTGGGATCAATTAAAGTATATTAAATCAAGAAAGAGTGTTAATCCCAAACATTATTCGGAGTGTGATGATTAATTATGACATGGGTACGTGAAACACTGGAAGTGTTGGAGTTTTATTATCCATTTGCGGATAAAATTAATCCAATATTGCAGGGTGTTATTGAAAGGAAGGAAAAGAAGGAATCAAATCCCTCACAAATCAAGGCTATGACTACGTTGTGGGACTTAGATGGTGAGAAAGAAGTGCAACCATTACTTAAATGGATAACTGATATTTTATTCATTGAGTTCTTAGGTCATGTTCCTCGTCCAACTAGAAATACTTATTTTAAATTGGTAGAATGTTGGGGGATTCATTATAAAAAAGGTGATTGTATTGACCAACATGACCATGCACCTAGTCAGTATTCTTTCACATATTATGTAAATGTTCCTAAAGGTTCTTCACCATTAGTATTCACAACTTCTAAACATAAAGTTATACCAAAGCCAGGTAAATTAGTAATGTTTGAGAGTAGATTACAGCACAAGGTTCCACCTTGTAAATGTGATGATAGATTTGCTATTGCAGGGAATTTTAGACATGCAGGTGAAAAGGGGACATATGGAAGAGGTTAATATTAAAGGGGGACTAACAAATTGTTCTAATAGTATAACCACTATTTTATTATGACTCCAAAAGAAGTTCTTTTACAGTTAAAAGATTTGCGTGAAGCATATCGTCGTCAAGGATTCTCTTGGCACGCAGATCAAAGAGTTCAGTATGAGAAATTGAGAAAGTTACGTTATGAAAGAGTTGCTTACATGCATAAGAATGGATTAGTTTGGAAAGGTCCAAATAAAAAAGAAGTTAAAACTAAATAGATGAGAGGATTAGTATAGTATAGATGAAAACATTTCATCAGTTTATATCTGAAGCTAGTTTATATGAACCCAAGGATAGTACCAAGGGTTCAGATGTTCCTTTAGAAGTAGGAAAGATTGGTCAGGATAGAAGCAAAGGTAAATACAAAACTAGAAAGGATATTGGTAAACAACGTCCTAGATCTAATCGTGAGCAACAACCAACTCGTGAAAGAGGGTCTGCTTCGTTATCAGCTAAAGAGGCACAAAAGAAAGCATATAGAGAACGTAAGGCAAGGGAATCAGGTGCTAAGACTAAAACAGCAGATGAATTGTTGAGGAAAAAAGATAAACCAAAGACTGATCCTAATTATAAACCAAGAGAGAAATCTGGTCTTACTACTCAACAACGTAAGAAATTATACAAGAAAGGTGAAAGAGTATTGAGAGATCTTAGACTTAAGAACTTAGGTAAAAAGTCTGAAAAGGAATTAAAACACAAGGTTACCTCTAAGTAATATACAAGGGGGGACTAGCAAAGTGTCGTAAAGGTGTATAGGAGCGTCTACAAGACGTTTCAATTTGACATTATGGTATCAAGTATGGTACACTATTGAAATGATCCAACTAAGACCACATCAGGCAAGGATTGTTGAAACAATGTCCACTAATCCTAAAGGACAAGTTATTGTCCCAACTGGAGGTGGTAAGACTTTGTGTATGATTAAGGATGCACAAAGAGTGTTTAATAGTGGAAATAAGTGGGGATTTCTTTTGAAGGAACCTGATAGAAAGACTATTGTAGTTGTATCTCCACGTATACTATTAGCACAACAACATTCTGATGAATTTGAAGAATATCTAGGATTAAATCCTATGCTTCAACGTAAAGTATTACACGTACATAGTGGTGATACTTCTCACTATTCAACTACAAGTTCCACAGCTATTGAACAATGGGTAGCAGACAATTATAAGTTTAATAAGTTAATCTTTACTACGTATCATTCTCTTCATAGGATACAAGAAAGTGGTATAAATGTAGATACAATATACTTTGATGAGGCACATAATAGTGTTCAAAGACATTTTTATCCTGCTACTGAATTTTATGCAGGTTTGGATAATGTTCGCTGCTATTTCTTTACTGCTACTCCTAAGTATAATAAGTCTATCTACAATCCTAGCATGGATGATGAAGAGATTTATGGTAAAGAAATAGAGAGAGTATCTGCTCGTGAATTGATTGATAGTGGATATATTCTACCACCTAAACTATCAATTAAAGAGCTAGAGATGACTGAGGCAGGTAGAACACCAGTCTGGAAAGAATCACAGCATTTAGTAGATACTATTGATGAAGCAAGTGTGGATAAAGTATTAATTTGTGCAAGAAGAACAGCACAAATTGTTAATTTAATAGAAGATACTAATTTTGCTAGTGAGTTATCTTCTCGTGGATATTCTTGGATGTATATTACATCAAAGACGGGTGCATATATCAATGGAAATAGTGTAGATCGTGAAACATTCTTTGAAACTTTGAGAGAATGGGGTAAAGAAGATGGTAAAAGGTTTGTAGTATTACATCACAGTATTCTTAGTGAAGGTATTAGTGTTCCAGGATTAGAAGCAGCATTGTTTATGCGTAACATGAATCCTATCACTATTAGTCAAACAATAGGGAGGGTAATTAGGACTGATAATGTTGATAAGAAGTTTGGTTTAATATCTGTGCCTGTTTATGATCGTGTAGGCATTAAAACTGCTAGAAGTGTTAGTTCAGTCGTGGAAAGAATATTATCATGAAATTAACTAAAAAAGTTATTTACAATGCTTCTTATGCAATTAAGATGACCTATCCTACATTCACTACAGGTAATGTATGTGAATTTCTTAAATTAGATCAAACTGATTATGAACAATACCATCCAGTTTCATTAGGTATTTGGAAAGCAAATAAGAAACTTAATAAAACTGGGGGATATAATACAAAATGAAAGATTTAATATTATTTGGTGATTGTAGAGAAACACTTAAAGAATTTGATGAAAAAGCTAGGTGTTGTGTGACATCTCCACCTTACTATGGAATGAGAAATTATGGTGATGAAGAGAATCAAATAGGATTAGAATCTACACCAGAAGAATATATTCAAGAAATGGTGGAAGTGTTTAGATTAGTGAGAGATTGTCTTACTGATGATGGTACATTATGGTTGAACATGGGTGACAGTTATTATAACTATCGACCCGGAAAAGGTCAGGCATTAGTTAAACAAACTGTTGCTTCCAATAAACAAGATTTACCAGACAAATGTGCAAGACGTGGTAATAAATTAGAAGGACTTAAAGAGAAAGATTTAATTGGTATTCCATGGATGTTAGCATTTGCTTTGCGTGCAGATGGATGGTATTTAAGACAAGATATTATATGGCATAAACCTAATCCAATGCCAGAAAGTGTAAGAGATAGATGTACAAAATCCCATGAATACTTATTTCTCTTAAGTAAGAACCAAAACTATTATTTTGATGTTGATGCTATTAAAGAACCAACAAGACGCAAACGGAGTGTATGGAGTGTAAATAAAAAACCATACAAAGATGCACATTTTGCTGTGTATCCTTCAGAGTTAATAATACCATGTATCCTTGCAGGTTCAGAAGAAAATGATATAATTCTTGATCCATTTATAGGTAGTGGAACAACAGCAACCGTAGCTAAATCTCTGAAAAGATATTACTTAGGATGTGAATTGCATGAGGATTATGGTAACTTAATAAAAAATAGAATAGGTGAAGTAAGGGGAAACTTAGAAAACTTCTTGTAATTAAAGGGGGACGTTGAAATTGTTGTAAGTGTGAGAGACAGTTACAGGTCAAACTACTCTGACTATGAAGCAGAGATATGATGTTTGATTAAAATTACTTACCTGTAATGTTTCTCCCACTCACTTTTCGGAGGATTTAATGACAGTCAAAGATGAAATCTTACCCGCAGAGCTATTACATCAACGTTCAATTCCTGAAATGGTATTAGATTGGACTGAACAGTTAGTAACATGTTTACAAGCAGATTACGACTCAAATAAGTATACTTCAGGTAATTACAAGTTTGAGATACAAACTGGTCGCAAATATCATAAGATATGTGCAAAGAATCAGGGTGTACATGCCTTTGTAAATAAGATGACTGGCGAGGTATTTAAACCTGCTAGTTATAAAGCACCTGCCAAACATGTTAGATATGATTTACGTCTAATTAGTGACCGTAAAAGATGTTATGCTAACGCAGATTGGGCAGGTGGTTATCTTTACTTAAGGGGTTAATCTAATGATCTGGGAAGTTAAACTCTACGTTGCTGGTAAAGTCTTCAACGAAGAAGTACATGCAGTTGATAGAAACAATGCTATCGATACTGCAAAAGCACGTAATCCACATGCCAAGGTAATTGGCGTTAATCCATTAGTCGGGAGAAGTTAATTTATGGTTCAATTTGATACAACAGGCAGAATTATTGGATCATTTCTGATAGTTACTGCCTATTTTATTGTTTTACATGTATCAGCAACATTAGGTGCACTAATGCATCTTGTAGCTAATGTAATCAGTCTACCATTCTTTATAAGAACCAAGGCACATGATGTAGTAATAATGTTATCATTCTTAATGGTTATTTCACTCACTAAGTTATTATGAGCAAAACACTATTTGTCCCACCTCAAACATACTTTAGTAACGTTAATCGTTATACTAGAGCAGGAAAGAATGGCAAGCAAATTTGCTGTCCTGAGTGTAGAGAATGGTCAACAGTATATCACTTCAGTTGGAGTGCATTAAGGTGCATTAATTGTGGTGAAGATGTTAACAAAGAGGATTTTATTGTTGAAAAGACAGTATAAACAAAGGGGGACGCTGAAATTGTTGTATAGGTGTAGTCACGCTTCAAAACTCTATGACAAGTCGCCGCCGTTCATCTGCAACAGTAGCACCCGTCAAGAAGTCAACTGCAACCAAGGTTAAGTTCACTAAATACAATCAACCGATTGATATGAAAGTGACTGAAACCGTAGCCCCTGACAAGAAAGTTAGACCTGATGCTCCAAACATTTCATGGGAAGAGTATCAATCAGATTTCAAAGTTAGGATGGAAATTCACAATTATGAGGTTGATGAATTGATTGCTGATGTTAAAAAAGGTTATGCAATCGCTACACCTTATGTTAAACAAGCAATTGATTATACCATCAAAACTTATAAGAATCTCCAAGCAAGATTTGCAACAGTTGATTAAGACTTAACCCAGGGGGATCTATTCCCCCTATTTTTATGTTATTATGATTATTATGAAAAACACTCACATTGAACATCCTGAAGATTCCATCCTTAATGGTGATTTAACCGCACTAGATTGGTTCACCTTAAATGGAAAGATTTCAGTCAAGATTGACGGTGCTCCAGCTATAGTTTGGGGACGTAATCCTGCGACTGGTAATCAATTTGTAGGCACTAAATCTGTCTTCAATAAAGTAAAGATTAAAATCAACGAATCTCATGCAGATATTGATAATAACCATGATGGAGAAGTAGCAGATATATTGCATACATGTTTTGACTGTTTACCAGACACAGACAGGATAATTCAAGGTGATTTTATTGGTTTTGGTGATGATAATGCATTTCAACCTAATACAATCACATATGTATTTGATTATGTGATAGAGAATGATATAGTAATTGCACCTCATACAGAATATTTTGCAGAGAAAGATTTAAGAGATGCTGTTGCTCAACCATTAACAGGTACTCCACTAAGTGATACTGAATGTTGTCATTTTGTGCAACCATATGTATTCATTGATGAGCACAGAGATGATATAGAAGATATGTGTAAGTTTGCACGCCAAATGTCAACAATGTGTGAATTTCCTACTGTTAAGCAAGTAACTAAGGTCAAAAAAGAACTTAATTCTTGTATACGTGAAGGAATAGATATTGATGACATAACATTAGAATCATTAGCATATTGCAATGATATTGATGTTAACGTGTTGAGATTGTGGAAATTAGTTCAATCAATTAAGATGGATATGTTTGCCTATATTAATGTTGAGGCATCTCTTAATTGTTTAATTGATGGAGAAGAATGTGACCATGAAGGTTATGTTATGTCTAATGATTGCGGCACATTTAAGTTAGTTGACCGCACAACATTCTCTTATCATAATTTCAACATGGGGGTGCAATCCAGATGACTATATGTTTCTCTGGCGAACATGTTGATTCAGAGATTGCAAAGAATGTCTATCAATTCTTTGAGACTAAATGTTATCCAGTCATAGCTGATTACGTGGTAGAATTATATCATTGCGACTTATCTGATGATAACATGAAAGGATATCAGGAAAAGAATGGTGATGAATTCTTGTTACATATTGACACTAATTTAAATGAGGAAGAGTACATCAAAACCATATTACATGAGTTAGTACATTGTGTGCAAGATATTGCAGGAATAAGTAACAACGAAGAACGTGAAGATCAGGCATATAAGTTAGAAGAATTGTTCTATCCTTATTATATCCAAGGGGGGACACCCAAATTGTTGTATAGGTGAGGGGAGCAATTAAACTTCCCCACTCAAGTTTCAATCGTTTTAAATTATGTCAACTCTTCAAAATGAAGTCATTCTAGAAAACATTTATGAAGAAGTAATTGCTGAGGCAACTGATACTGGAAACATTGCAATGATGACCATTGAAGATGTAGAATTCGAGGTCAATCGTCGTTTCCAAGATCTATCTAACTAAGCACACTTTATTCACTATTTTTCTATTATGCCTACACTTCAACTAACATCCAAAGAAGCAGAATTGCTCAATTCAATATTTGCTTCTGTTGCAGATTTAGATCTTTATGAGCACTTTGATTGTGAAGATTCTGAGTCTGATAATGCACAACTATTTGATTCACTTTGGGACAAGGTTGTAAAACTTTGATCCCTTTTTTATTACCGAGATTATTATTATGCCAACAACTATTGACATCTATGATTCACTAACCAGTGATGAATTAGCCCAAGTAACTAACATTTTGTTAGAAGCACTTGCAAGAGAAAAGAATATCTCACCTGAGGTATTTGAGATCCAAACTAACATTATTATGGAGGCATAAATCATGCGAATTGTATCAAACTGCGGTATGCTAGAGATAGATTACTATCCTGTAAAAAGCATACTAACTAACAATTTAATACCAGATCTTAATCTGAAAGTTGTTACTAACTATGGACGCACATTATATAAAGAATTGCTCAACGATTATGCATGTGGTGATGATATTATTAAGAAGAACGATTCAGGTCTTTATAATATAACTGATAATACCACATTACCAGCACAATTTATCAATCCAAAGGAGGGATTATCATGAGTAACTTACAAGAATTCATTGACTATGTGTGGTCATTTTATAATACCAAAGATGGGTTATATCCCATTGAAGGTATTACTAAACCAATGATACTTGAGGCAAGTTGGTTATACTTACAGATGTGTTGTTATCCATCAATGCCTGAATATTCCTGGGGTGATGGTGATACATTAGATAGGGAACATGTAAGAGATATTATACTTAATGGTCCATCATTCTTAGGAGGTAAGTAACAATGAAACTAACACTTGAGCAACATGAGTTTGTTATACTTAAGGGAATCATTGATGACCGCTTAAATATGCTTAAGAAGAACATTGCAAAGCACAGTGATAGATTAGATGAGTATGAAAGTAACATTGAGAACTATACAACATATGATCTGCATGTTAAACTATCAAAGGTAAAAAGATGACTAATGATGCATCAAGAGCTAATGAAAAGTTAAAACAAGCACGCCAATTATGTGATGACTTGTATTACTTAATCCAACAAGATAAGGACATTGCAGAAGAGATTTTAGATGAATATGTTTACATGTTGGATGATACTCGACTCAGTGAATTACAAGAACTCGTTATTACTGAGCTAGGAGAAGAATAGGAGAGAGACTAATAATCTCTCTCTTTTTATTTCATCTCCTATAGTATAACATAGTCTTAGTAATACTCACATATACGAGTTGCGAAAGCGATTTTTTTGTAACATAATAATATAAACAATCAACGTGTAATTCATCAAACTAATACATACCTTTGTATGCTTTGTTCGGGGAGTTCTATAATACTTTAAAGGGATCGGGTTATTATGAAAGGGGGACGTGCAAATTGTTGTATAGGTGTAAGCACTGATTCAAATCAAAGCACATGAAACTGACACCTATTGCGGCAAATCAGAACGAAGTTGAGTTCACAAATGGCGCACAAGTGTTCTTCAGTTATAAAACCCCAGTTGCTGCATATTGTCCTTCCAAAGGATATATAAGGACTGCGACTTGGTATTCTTCAACAACAACTCGCCACATTAATAAGTGGTTGAATGGTGTTACTGAAGTCACTGAAGTTCCACAAGAACAGATAACAGAACTGGTCGGCAATTAGCCCCAGTTCTTTTTTATTACCGTTCGTTATTCACTCACTCTGTTTAACAACAACCTATGACAATTCCCTTTTTCAACAACACAATGAACACTACAATTCGTTATTGGTTTCCTGATAGTCAAAGATGCAGATTGATGAGTTTCAATACATATCAAGAGGCATTAGATGCAATCAGGTTACTATCAAAATCAGAGATAAAAGCAGAGGTTAAATTATACTAATATGAACGATTATTCTCATCCTAAGTATAAAGGACTCTATGAAGAAATCTTGATTGATTATTACTATAGATTCCCTAAGTATCACCCAATTCCTTATCCACTCCTTCGCAAAGATCTCAATGAAAGACAACATCAATCAGGACAAATTGCACATGGAAGCATTAACAGTCAGTGAACATGTAGAGGATATTGTTGAACATATTTGTGATGAATATAAGTTAAGTGGTGAGAAAGTATGGGTGATGATTAGAGCTCTTAGTGATTACAAACTAAATGATTTTCCAGAGGACTAAATGACAATGAACAAACAACGATTAACGTTTGAATGTGTTATTGAGTATGACCAAGATGATGACATTCAAGTAAGACATTTACCAGAAGAATTACAAGCATATCTTGATACTAACTATGAACACATTAACCCACCTAAAGTAACACAATGGAGGACCACACATCATGCCTAAAGTAACAACAAGTGGACGTAAATCATTTGATGAATTGTATGAAGAATACTCATCAAAATCAATCGAAGATCAGATAACAAACCTCAAACAATTAGGTAGGGAGTTAGTAACAAGAATTGATAAGATTGTTGACCAGTTAGATGATATATTAGAGATGGAATTTGATGCAGATAAAGTAACATGCACAGTAGATGATAAAGAGGTTAATTGTGATACATGGGAGGAGGATTAGCCCTGATAGTTATTAACAACTGAAGACATACTTTTAGGGGGTTTTCCACAGGATTATCCCCTATTCTTGTGGAAAAGTATATTTAATTGGTGTAAAAATGGTCTTATAAATATACCTATGCTTTTTATACTTATTGAGAGTTGTTATCAGGATAGTATCCAAATGTATCCTTTTAAGTGTCATTTAGGTAGTGATCTTAGCGAGCGTAGTATAACACGAAGCGAGCGAAATTACAAGACCCTCGGTAACATTTTGTAGCATTAATACCAAACCAGTTCAGTATACAAACTAGAACCACAGTTTAGGTTCATTTGTATTACTTAAGACACATAAATAACTGACACAACTTGACAGTTATTTCATAGTATGTTACACTACTAATAGTTACTTACTCGGAGCTAATCCAATGGCAGTTTCTTACTACAACCAAACGCAGAGAAGGTATAGAATAACGTTGGATATTACAGTCGAAGATGAGTTTAATCCACAGCAAATTGACTGGCGTAAAGTGTTACAATTAGAGCCTAATGAGTCTGTGGAAAGTGTTACTGAAGATATGTCAAATCCTGTGAGTTGGTAACACTAACTGTATAGGTCAGTAACTATAAGGGGGGACGGTCAAATTGTTGTATAGGTGTAACACTCAACCTAGGACAATTGCATGGCAGTTCCTATCAATTTTGATGCGCTATTCTTTGCGCTTGAAGAGTCAACAACCGGCAACGAATTGCTAGAGGTTATTGACAGTTTTGTTCGCGAATCTGAGGAGGGATAAGTAACACAAACTAAAGGGCATATTGAGGCAGGGTTATTGACACTCTGCCTTTTTTATTGTATAATGATAGTATCAACAACTGTATGCACACTATGTAATACTTAAGGACCACTGATTAGCACTCACTGATTGATAATAACTGTATACGCACTATGTGATACTCAGGTGACAGTGATTAGCCATGCGTAATGATATGCGTATGGACAGTGTTTGCGCCCTTAAGTAATGTTGTGCGGCGTCGCGTTGCCCTAGCTTAAAAAAAGGAACCTTTCTAACCTACAGAGGTGACAAATCGAGAGAGAGATACTTATATAAAAAAAATTTCCCAGGTAAAAAAACCCCTATTACCTTTTTTCCATATATAAAAAAATCCCCCATAAAAATGCACGACGAAACACTCTATCACATCTATGCAAAAGATAAGTGTTTATATCCGTGTTTAAGAGAGACTGAATTTAAAGTAAAATGGGCAGAACTCAATCAGATGGTAGGTGTTATGAAGACAGACTATACATTAGAAGACCTATCATTTGAAAAACTCCCAGCAGATATAGGTGGAGGAGGATACGACGATAATTTAGAGCCATCTTATTGACATATACATATACGTATACTATAATTGAAGTGTAGGTATTGGACTGTTATGGCAAAAGGATTTACTGTTAAAGCAAACACCCCAAAGAAGAAAGCAGAGGAATGGGATGTTCCTGCTATTAAAGAAAGAATGAAAGGAAAGAAGATTGTCTTCTGCCTTCCTGGTAGAGGATGTTCTTATATCTTTTTAAAGAACTTTGTTCAAATGTGTTTTGACTTAGTTCAGAATGGAATGAGTATTCAGATATCTCAGGATTACTCATCTATGGTAAACTTTGCAAGATGCAAGTGTTTAGGAGCAAATGTATTACGTGGACCGAAGCAGGTTCCATGGGATGGTAAGCTAGAGTATGATTATCAACTATGGATTGACTCGGATATTGTCTTTGACGTAAACAAGTTCTGGCAGTTATGTGATCTTGCAGTTCCAGCAGAAGGTATCAATGAAGACGGAACACCTAACGAGGAAGTATTAAAATCTCGTGGAATTGCTGCTGGTTGGTATTGCACTGAGGATGGCAAGACTACCTCTGTTGCCCATTGGTTAGAGGAAGATGATTTCCGTCAAAACGGTGGCGTTATGAATCATGAAACCATTGAGTCTATGAGTAAGCGCAGAAAGCCTTTCACAGTTGATTATACTGGTTTCGGTTGGGTCATGATTAAGAAGGGTGTATTTGAAACATTAGAGTATCCATGGTTTGCTCCTAAGATGCAAGTATTTGAATCTGGTAGTGTTCAGGATATGTGTGGTGAGGATGTTTCATTCTGTCTCGATGCAAAGGAAGAGGGTTATGAGATCTGGTGTGATCCTCGTATTCGTGTAGGGCACGAAAAAACTCGTATTATCTAACCACCGCGTTGTCTCGTTATGTCATCAAACAAATTCACCTACTTTTATATGAAAACAGATGAGCAACTCTGGTATGAAGTATCAGAGAACTTATCTGAGCTGGCACGACGAGACAAAGTTAAGTTTCGGGTAAGTGCGACCCCTGAATCAGTCAAAGAAAAACTTAAATCATTAGGAGTTCTAAATTAATGGCAAAAACGGTTACATGGCAATCAGGAACATTTGTGGAGGCAAAACCTAAAAAAACTCGACAAGGAACAGGCAAACATACCAAATATGCATCATCTTCGCGTAACTCGGCTCGTAAAAAATATAAGGGTCAAGGGCGATAGTTAATATGACAATACCTACAAGTGTCCTGGTGAGTGGTGGATTCGATCCGCTACACTCAGGACATTGTTCTTATTTAAAGGCAGCAAAAGAATTAGGAGACTATCTTATTGTTGGATTAAACTCTGATGAATGGTTAACCCGAAAGAAAGGACAACCATTTATGTCATTAGAAGAACGAATGACTATTATTAGTAATATAAAAGGAGTTGATGAAGTTTGCTCTTTTAATGATAAAGATGATTCCTCATGCGATTTAATTGAGACTGCACTTAAGAAATATAATAACGTTATCTTTGCTAATGGTGGCGATAGACACAACGAAAACACACCAGAGTATATAAAGTATAAGGATGATGATAGAGTCACCTTCAGGTGGGCTACAGGGGGTTTAGGTAAACAGAATAGTAGTTCAGTATTACTAGAGAATTGGAAGTGTCCAAAAACAGAAAGACCATGGGGATATTATAGAGTCTTATTTGAAGGAGAAGGATTTAAAGTAAAAGAATTAGTCATTAAGCCTAAACATTCCTTATCAAATCAACGTCATCGTCATAGAAGTGAGACATGGAACCTAGTTTCAGGTAAAGCACATGTCATATTACATGAACGTGACAAATTAGAATTAACAAAAAATGAAGTTATTCATATACCAGAGAACACATGGCACAAAGGAATCAATGATTCTGATGAACCTGCACATATAATAGAAGTATGGAAGGGTGAAACCAGTAAATTAACAGAAGAAGATATAGTAAGACAACATTTAACCTTATATTTACCTAGACTTGGTTCCATAAATACCAGAAACCTGGCAAATTTCGATCATGACTCCTGAAAACGATTTTTTAGACAACTTAGCAAATGATCAACATCAAAAAATGCTAAGAGAAATCGCCAATGATGATATAACACCCCGTAAAACCAATAAAAAAGTGCAAAATGACCTATATGAGGCGGGTTTTGAGGACGATGGACTTGATTATGAGGACGATATAGTGGGTGCAGTGCCACTCGCAGAATATTAGTTATAAATCCTTAATAAATAAAGTATTAAGAGTAGTATTTTAATGCCTTTAGAACGGACGAGCCAAGGATTTAAAGATTTAAGCATGACATTTCAGGTTAATCCCCTGAATGATGATCTTATTGCGCTTAAAAATGCTAATGCGATTGCTCGTTCTGTGAGAAATATCGTTTTTACTCTTCCTGGAGAGAAATTTTTTGATCCAACCTTCGGAAGTAAGATATCTGCACAGCTTTTTGAGAATATAGATGATATTTCTGCTGCAGAAATCGTTAATGAGATTAAAGAATCTATTACTAATTGGGAACCAAGAGTGGATTTAATAGATGTTGAGGTATTTCCCAATTATGATAACAATGCTTTTGATGTAAATATAGTATATGAAGTAGTAGGAGCTGATGTTCCTCCACAACAGTTACAATTCGTGTTGCAATCAACAAGATAAATGCCATTAGTCAACTTTTCCAACCTTGATTTCGATCAAGTTAAGACTTCACTTAAGGAATATTTGAGATCAAACTCAAATTTTACCGATTATGACTTTGAAGGGTCTAACTTATCATCAATTTTGGACGTTTTAGCATATAATACCTACATTACTTCATACAATGCCAACATGGTAACGAATGAAGTATTCATTGATAGTGCCACTTTAAGGGAAAATGTGGTTTCATTAGCACGAAACATTGGTTATGTCCCTCGTTCTAGAAAAGCAGCACGGGCAACTGTTAGTTTTTTCGTTGATTGTTCTAATATTACTCCTGCACCTGCAACTTTAACCCTTAAAAAAGGTCCAGTAGCAGCAACTTCATCAACTTTTGGTAATTCTTCGTATATTTTCTCAATTGTTGAGGATATTACAGTCTCTGTTGTCAATGGAACGGCATCATTTGATGATATTGCCATTTATCAAGGCACACTTTTAACATCAACTTACACATATAACTCATATAACCCCACTCAGAAGTTTACTTTACCAAATATTGGCGTTGATACTAGCTTAATGACGGTAAATGTGAGTGCAAACGCTTCTGCAACACAAAAAGTCAAATATTCTTACCAAGATAGTCTTTTTGACATAAAATCTGAGTCAAAAGTTTATTATTTACAAGAAATTGAAGATGAAAGGTATGAAATTTTCTTCGGAGACGGTATTTTTGGAAAATCCTTAGAAGAAGGCAATTTCATTACTATAGATTATATCACATGTAACGGGGATAGTGCAAATGGGATAAATTCCTTCACATTTTCGGGTAATTTGGCATATACAAGGAATGCTATCACATATCCAGTCACTTCTGGAATCTCTTTATTAAGCACTGGGCTACCTTCTTCAGGTGGAGAGGAAATTGAAGCAGTAGAGTCCATTAAAAAGTTTGCACCACGCATATATGCCTCTCAAAACAGAGCATTAACGGCAAGTGACTATGAATCACTAATTCCAGCTAGAATTTACCCTGAAACCGACTCGATTTCGGTTTTTGGAGGTGAAGACTTGGTTCCACCTCAATATGGTAAGGTTTTTATTAGCATAAAACCAAGAACTGGCGACTTTTTGCCTAATTTGATCAAAGAGAACATTAAAACCAAATTAAAGAAGTATGCAGTTTCGGGTATTGTCCCAGAAATCCTTGATTTGAAGTATCTTTACATTGAAGTGGATTCAAAGATCTATTATAACACAAATCTTGCTCCATCTGCTGAATATGTGTCCACAATTGTCCAAAACACTACAACTAAGTATTCAGAATCTTCAGAATTGAACAAATATGGTGCTAGATTCAAATATAGTAAGTTTTTGGGTATTATTGATAATAGCACCGATTCTGTTACTTCTAATATTACCACACTTCAGTTAAGAAGAGATTTGAGAGTTGCTTTGAACTCATTTGCTGAATATTCTATTGGATTTGGTAATGAATTCCATATTAAGAGTATGGATGGATATAATATTAAATCTACTGGATTTACAGTTAGTGGAGTTGAAGGACAAGTCTATCTTTCCGATATTCCCAATACAAATAGGCAAACAGGGTCACTTTTCTTGTTTAGCGTTCCTGCTGTGAATTCAACTAGTCCAACAATCGTTAAACGGAATGTTGGAACAATAGATTACATTAAAGGAGTTATAACCATTAATCCAATTAATGTTTTAACTGGTAAGATGAAAGATGGTCAAACAATCATTGAATTATCAGCATGTCCTAGATCTAATGATGTTATTGGATTACAGGATCTTTATTTACAACTAGATATAAGTAACAGTAATTTTGAAACAATTGTTGATGAAATTTCTTCTGGATTAGATCCAGCAGGTTCAAATTATGTTGTAACCTCTAGCTACCAAAACGGGACATTAGTAAGATCATAAAATGGCTGATAACACCAGAATCCAGTTTAACAATATTGTTCAGAACCAGATGCCTGCATATGTCAGGAATGAATATCCCCTGGTTTCTGAATTTTTAAAGTCTTACTATCAAGGACAAGAATATCAAGGCGGTCCTGTTGATTTAATTCAGAATATTGATAAGTATACGAAAATCAATAAATTAAGTAATCTTGTTGATCATGTAGGGCTCGGTAGCGATATTACATTTTCAGAAGACACTATATCTGTTGATATGACCTCTTTCCCTAGTGGAACAGAAGGTTTCCCTGATAATTGGGGATTAATAAAGATTGATGATGAGATTATTACATATACTAATAAAACTGCAACTTCTTTCACTGGATGTGTTAGAGGTTTTAGTGGTATTACTACATATAGAACTGAAACAAAACCAGATGAGTTAACTTTTAATACTTCTAATGCAGCTTCTCATACTGGGTATGCTTATAACTCTACAGGTAAATTAATTACCACTGGATCTAGAATAGAGAATTTAAGTTCTTTATTTTTAAATGAATTTTTATTAAAAACCAAACATCAACTTTTACCTGGTTTAGAAGATAGAAAATTATCCACTGATTTAGACCAAGAACTTTTTATTAAACAAGCAAAGGATTTTTATCTAAGTAAAGGAACAGATAGATCTTTTGAGATTTTATTTAAAGCTTTATATGATGAAGATGTAAAAATTGTAAAACCTAGAGATTTTCTCTTTACTCCTTCTAATGCACATTACATTGTTGAGAATGTACTTGTAGTAGAAGCACTAGAAGGAGATCCTCTAAATTTAGAGAATCAAACTCTATTCCAAAACAAATATAATACTCAGTATGAGAAGGCATATGCACCGATTAGCTCAATAGAAAAGGTTACTCCTGGTATTGGAGGAACTTATTATAAAATAGGTCTAGACGCTGGATATAATAGGGATGTAAGGGTACAAGGTGCTGTATATGGTGCTTTCAGTGTTCACGCGAAAACTAGGAACATTGGTGAAGTATCTTCTGGGTCTACATTTTTTAATGTTGATTCTACTGTAGGATTTCCAACTGCTGGTGAGTTATCAGTAACTTATAATGATTATAGTGCTGGCATTGTTTCATATACTTCAAAGAGTTTAACTCAATTCTTTGGTTGTTCAAATCTTACTGGAATAATTCCTACAGCATCAAATATTGGAATCAATACTTATGCATTTGGTGCATCTAGTGTTGGTGTTGGGACTACTGTTATTAAAATTCGTATTAATAACGTATTAAGCGATTTATCTTATCCATCTGATACTTATTACTATGCGAAGGATGATACTGTAAAGATTAAAACTTTAGGTGTTAGTGATAAAACTTATAAAGCAAAAAATTGGTTTTATAATATTGCACCTATCTATGATGTCAAATCTATATCACAAAAAGATGTAGGAGAATATGAGGTTACATTGACTTCTGAGCATTGTCTCAGGCTTGGTGATAGTGTAACTATGATAAGTGGGGATGATGGTGCTAAACCTCTGTCTACGGTGGTTAAAATCGTCTCAGACACGTCTTTCCAGATAAGAGGACAGGGAACATTAAATCTGACGGATACCTATACTGTAAGGCGAAATATACTACAGGTTGAGTCTAATACTTATCCTGGAGCATCCATTTACGCTACCAATGTTCAGAACGTTTATAAGAAGAATGGTGATCTTTTAGTAGCATCTCCTTCATTACCTTCGTATAGTGGTCAACCTCTTGAGGTTTCTACTCAGGCAGTTATATTTTCTGGATCTTTTAGTGGAACAGAGTTTAAAATAACAACTACTAAGGATCATGGATTCTATACTGGAGATGCTGTTTATTATACTCCAGAAAAATTACTAGTAGCAGTCGTTGATCCTGATACTGGTATTACCAAGTATGTGGAACAAACTCAAGAAGCTTTGTTTGATGAGGGTTTATATTTTGTTCAAAGAGTAAATTCAACTACTGTAAAGCTTGCAAAGAGTAGAACTAATATTTACAATTCTAAGTTTATTGAAGTTGCTACTACAACTACAATATCAAATAATAAATTAGAACCTTATAAATTTAAAGGTAAAACTTTACAACCACAAAAAATATTAAGACAGGTTTCTCCTCCCAGTAAATTGGGGACAGTAACTAAAACTCAACCAGGATTTACTGGAATTTTAGTTAATGGTGTTGAGATTGCAAACTATAAATCGGATGATGTCATTTATTATGGAAAACTTGATAATATTGAAGTTTTAGGTGGAGGATCTAATTATGATGTAATTAATCCACCAGTTCTTCATATTAGTGATACTACTGGAGTTGGAGCAACTGGATTCCCTGCTATTTCTGGATCTTTGAGTGAAATTAGACTTATTAATCCAGGTTATGATTATCAAGGAACACCTACAGTAAATGTTAGTGGAGGAAATGGAAGTGGTGCTGTAGCTTCTGTTAGAATGAAGCAACTTGTTCATAAGGTTGACTTTAGTGCAACTCAAGAGGTAGGTAATATTGGTATAGGAACTACAGTATCAACTATTGGGTTTGGAACTTACCATAAGTTTAGAAATGGAGAGCAAGTTTCTTATTTGACTTACACTCAGAAGGGAGTTAGTGGACTTACTACTGATGCGTTGTATCATGTCTCTAGTATAGATGCATATACAGTTAAACTTCATCCCAAAGAGAGTGATGCTATATCTGGGATTAATACTATTACTTTATTAGATTATGGAATAGGAAAGCAGTCTCTTAAATCCTATACACCAAAATCTGTAATAGAATCTATTGATGTTACGGATGGTGGTTCTGGATATCAGAATAAAAAGAGAACCACATCTCCAGTTGGAATTAATACTGCCTTAAATACAATTCAAATTATTAATCATGATTATCAATCTGGTGAAATTGTAAAATATACTAATCAAGGAACAATAATTGGAGGATTGACTGCTAATAGTGAATATTATCTAACAAAAATTAATGATAATAATTTTAAATTATCTTCCAACAAATTTAATTATGATACAAAGCAATATATTGATTTTGCTACGGTTGGTGTAGGAACTCATATTTTCAATTATCAAGATATTTCAGTTACTTTAACTGGAAGAATTGGAATAGCTTCTGTAGGAACAGAAACTTTTGAAGCAGAAATTCAACCTGTTATCAGGGGTGAAATAACTTCAGTCCATTTATCAGAAAATGGTGTTGGTTATGGATCATCAGATGTTATTAGTTTTGAAAGACCACCTGCACTTAAGTTAGAATCAGGGTCTCAAGCACAGTTAAAACCAATTGTTGCGGGTGGACAAATCATTAGAGTTGATGTTTTAAATTCTGGTAAGCAATATAATGCTCCTCCAAATTTAACTATTGCTGGAAGTGGTAGAGGAGCTGTTCTTACTGCTACATTAACAGGTGGATTAATAACCAATATTAATGTAATTGAAGGTGGTTTAGGATATCTTCCCAACGATACATCTGTTACAGTTGCTTATTCAGGAACAGGTGCCGAATTAAAAGCAAATATTCAAACTTGGCGAATAAATTTAGTTGAGAAATATAATTCTCAATTTACATCAGATGATGGATTTATTCCACATAGATTTAATAAGGATTTTGGTTTACAGTATTCATCATTATATGCACCTAGAAAACTTAGGGAAGCAACTTATTTGGTAGATTCTGCAGGAACTGTTCTATATGGTAAACCTGATCTAACCAGAGTTAATGGTAAAGAAGTTACTGTTGAAGATCATTCTCCTATAATTGGATGGGCATATGATGGTCACCCCATTTATGGTCCTTATGGATACATTACAAAATCTGGTGGTGTAATATCTCAGATGAAGTCTGGGTGGAAGGAAGATTCTGTAAACAAATTAAATAGACCTCCTATTGCTGCTACTGCTGATGAATCTGGATTCCCTCCAGGATTCTTTGTTGAGGATTATACTTATAGTGAAGTAACCGATGAAACTGTTCTTGATGAAAATAATGGAAGGTTCTGCGTTACTCCAGAATACCCTAAAGGGACTTATGCCTATTTTACCACTGTTGATGAGGGAACTGCTGCTTCTTCAGGTGTCTTTAATGGATATAAGGAGCCAAAATTCCCATATTTAATTGGTGATAATTATAAGTCAACTCCACATAACTTTAATTTCCTATGGGATTCAAATCAAGATGATTATGAGTTAAATGATTCTGGATGGTATCGAAATACTCAACCATATAACTTAATTGATAATAAACTTACTTACAGTTATGCTTATATTCCAAATAAATTGGATCAAACTGTTGATGTTAAAGCAGTAGTTCCTGGAGTTGTTGAAAAGATTGGAATTGATACAGGTGGTAATAATTATCGTGTTGGAGATGCTATTGTTTTTGATAATACTGATACTAAAGGTTGGGATGCAGCTGCTAAAGTTTCAGAAGTTAAAGGTAGACCAATTACCAATATCAGTGTTGGATCTAGTATTCTTGCTACACAAGTTCGTAATGGTATAACTGAAAATGTAGAAATATACCCTTCAGACACTAAAGGGGAATATAAAGTTGTAACTCCACAACCCCATAATCTTAAGAAGAATAACATTGTTGTTATTTCTGGATTATCTACTACTTCTTCTGAGATTGGTGGTGATTATTCAATTGGTATAACAACTGCCACACTTGTTTTGGCTGGTGTTGGAACCACTTCGGGTGCTGTTAATACTTCAGGAACAACTGGAATTGTTACTTACTTTAGTGTTAATGGAAATCAGGAAGATATTAATCCGAATGACATTCTTAAGATTGGCACTGAAAGAGTTAAAGTTTTAAATACGGAACCAGAGAGAGGAAGAATTAGAGTTTTAAGAGCAGTTGATGGAACAACTGGATCTGCTCATACAGCATCAGTTACATTATATCAAGATCCAAGAGAATTTACTGTTAATGCTGGATTTAATACAACGTATGATATTAAGTTAAATAAGGAAATTTATTTTAATCCTATTGATTCTGTTGCAACTGGTGTAGGGATTGGAACAACTATTACGTTCTCTAATCCTGGAACTGGTATTACTAATCTATTTGTTCCTACAGCATCGATTTATATTAAGAATCATGGATTAGAAACAGGAGATAAATTAACGTATTCTCCTAATGTAGGAACAGGTCTTTCTGTTCGTGATAATAGTAGTGCTGCAATAAAGCAATTAGCAAATCAACAGACAGTATATGCTGCTAAGATTAATGATGATTTAGTTGGAATAGCAACGGTAGTAGTTGGATTAGGAACTACTAGTTTTGTTGGTATAGCCACTACTGCTACTAATTCAGGTCTTTTATTGTTCTCTGGAATTGGAACAGGTGTTTATCATAGTCTGAGAACAAATTATGAACCTATTACTTGTGAAGCTCAAAGAAATCTTGTAACTGTATCTACAGGAAGCACTCATGGGTTACAAAATAGTGATAAAGTAGATATTGATATTGCTCCTTCTATAACGACAAGTCATAGTGTTTATTATAATGACTTTAATAGAAGATTTGCATTAGGTGCATTAACTATTCCATCAGCTAATGTAAATATCACAAATAATACTTTCCAATATAATAATCATAAATTGGAGAGTGGTCAAAAGATTATTTACGTCCCTGATGTTCTTGGTGATGGTCCGGGTGGAATTGCGGATAATGGAATTTATTATGTTGTTAAAGTTGATAATAATTATATCTCATTATCCAATACTTATTATGAATCTACTATACTTAAGCCAGTAGTTATTGATATTACAAGTGCAAAAGATGGAAAACTTTATATTGTTAATCCACCATTAAAAGTATATAAGGATTCTATAGTTACTTTTGATGTTTCTGATTCATCTTTAGCATATACAAAACAAGCAACTTCTTATTCTGCTTTTGAGTTAGCTTTCTATAGTGATAAAGATTATACCACTAGATGGGATAAGAGTCAGAGTGGAACTTCTTTTGAAGTTGTAAGAACAGGGAAAACTGGAATTGATGCAACTGCGACAGTTAAATTAACTGCAAACAAAAATATACCAGAAACTTTATGGTATAAGCTTGTTCCTATATTTGAAAGTGATATTCCTACTGTAAAATCAGAAGTTATTGTAGATACTGAAGTTACTAATTCGTCACAAATACAAACTGAGGAAAGTTTGTATAATGGTAAGAAAATTATTACTATTACGGGAAATAGTTCATTTACATATACTTTACCTGTAGTTCCAGAAGAATCTTCTTATATTGCAACTTCAACTGCTCTTAAAGGATTAGATGCTCTGAAATATACTACTATTTCAACTACTGCTTATGGTCCTATAACAGATTTTGAAATATGGACTGGTGGAAATAATTATTATTCTATTCCTGGAATTACTACTATTACAACGACTTATGGTACTAATGCGATTGTTTCTGCATCTAGTACTTCAATAGGTGATATTAGAAGAACAGAAATTAATGATATTGGATTTAATTTCCCATCAGATACTACTCTTACTCCAAGTTCTCAAATACCACTGAAAATAAAGATTGGAAAACTTGCAACTTTAGGGTCTATAGGAATATCTTCGGTTGGAAGAGGATATAGTGCTGCTCCAAAACTACTTCTTTTTGATGGTTTAACTGGAGAGCTTCATGAAGAGGTTGCACTTAAATATACTCTTGGTGAGAAAGAAGTAAAAATATTAAGAAATAGCACAGGATTGAATGATGTTAATCCTGTTATCCTTCCTATAGAAAATACTAATGGTGTTGGAATCAATACTGTTGGATTTAATACTGTTACTAAAGATGTAACTGTTACTATGGCAGTAGGATTTAGCACGGCTAATACCTTCCCATTTGCAGTAGGAGATAAAGTATTAATCGAAGGTGTAAGTGTTGGTGTTGGATCTACAGGATTAGGATATAATTCTGATGGTTATAACTATAAGCGTTTTACTTTAAATTCTGTTGATGCAAATATTGGTGGAATTGGAACAGTTGGGTATAGTCTTGCTACAGAATTTGAGAATCTTTCTGCAATTGAAACTCCTGGTCAATTTAGCCCAGTTAATTCTACTGCTGCAAGAATTATTGCAGAGAAACATTTCCCTGTATTTGATGTTAAATTAAGCACAACAGAATTCTTTAAAGGGGAAACTGTTACTGATGGTTCTTCAAGTGGTGTTGTTGAAAATTGGGATACAAAAATTGGTATTTTAAAAGTATCAACTAGTGAAGAATTTACTGCTGGAAACATCATTAAAGGACAATCATCTAAAACTCAAGGTGTAGCTTCTACTATTACATCTTATGATTCCCGTATTAATATGGGTCCAACATCATTGGTTCAAAAAGGGTGGGAAACTGATTCTGGATTCCTTAATGATAATATACAAAGAGTTCAAGATAGTTTCTATTATCAAAACCTTTCTTATGCTATAAGTTCCAAAGTTGATATTGATACATGGGATGATGTTGTAAGCACCTTAAATCATACTTTAGGACTTAAGAAATTCTCAGATCTTCAATTAGTAAGCACTTTAAACGATCAAATATCTGTCGAACCTAATGGAAGTGAATCTTCTATGATTATAGGGGTTACAACTACTGCTACAGATGTAGTAAATGATTGGGTTGGATATGCTAGTTTAAATTGTGTTTATGATTTTGATTTAGCTAAAGAAAATTCATTACTTAGGGATTCTGGAATAGTCTCTAATGAGATAGTATTCTCCAGTAAAACTCTTACTGACTATTTTGAATCTATTGGAAATAGAGTTCTATCTGTTGATGATTTTAGTGGAGATTTCAATAGTAATCCTAGAGGAACACAATATTCTACGGTTCGTAGTTTCTCTTTAAGTGAAATACGTTCTAAGAAAGTTTTCACTTTAATTAGAGATAGAAGATACTATACTCAAAGACAGTTGATGATAGTTGATCTTTTACATGATAATACGTTTGGTTATATCAGCCAATATGGACGAGTTGAAACTAATTATGACCAAGGAAGCTTTGAATTTGCTATTACTGGATCTCAAGGAGAACTTCGTTTCTATCCTACAAAGTATACTGTAAATGATTATGATATTACATGTTTCTCTTATAATATTAATGATAATTTATTAGGTGTAGGTCAAACAACGGTAGGACCTTCAATAATCAATTCACATAGCACTGAAGTTGGTTCTGGAACCACTACAACTATTGTTTCGGTTGATAGTGCATATAGCACTCTTAAAGTATTAGTTGAAGTAACAGCAGATAGCACTGAAACTGAAAGTGGTGAGTTTTCATCAACGGAATTAAATGTTGTTCATAATGGATCAACTGTTGAGATATTAGAATATGGATCACTAAACACAAAGAGTATCAATCCATATACTGGACCTGGATTTGGAACTTATCGTGGATATATTTCTGGAGGAGAAATTAAGATTGATTTCTATCCAAATGCAGGAATAGGAACAACGGCAATTGTTAATACTATTGAAGTTGGATTGAAGAATAAGTTAACGACTTCTGGCATAGGAACCTATGACATGAAGCATGGAAGAATAGAATCCAGAACAGTTGGCATTGCTTCTACTGCTACTCCTACTACTAATATTGTTGGTCAATTTGAAACTCAATATCCGACTTCAGAAGGTTATGAAGCAGCTTACTTTATAATGCAAGTTGCTGATACTGCTGGTAGTAATGTTGACATGGCAGAATTAATTGTTATTGATGATTATTATGTCAATTTAACTACCGGACAAACTTCTGGTGGAGACACTTATGATACTGAATATGGTAATGTTGGAACTTCAGGTCCTGCAGGAATTGGAGGAACATTTGGCACTAGATTAGATGCTAATGGTTATGGAAACAATTCAACAGTTTATCTAGAGTATACTCCTCCAGCTAATGTGACGACTCAAGTTAAGACTTATATGAATGCTGTTAGGATTCAGGATGATACTAGAGATACACTTTCAATTGTTAATGGAACCATAGAAACAGATAGTTCAGTTTATACAGGAACTCATAGTGATATAAGAAGATCATTCCAGATCTACCATGAGAATAATCCTATTTTCAGGAGAGTTATTACTGGAAATAGTTCTGTTGATGTTGATCTTACAAACAATACTATTTTAATACCAAATCATTACTTTGTAACAGGTGAGAAACTTTCTTATTCATATCCAGGTATAGGTGCTACACAGGCAATTGGTATTGCTTCTACTTCATTTGCTGGAGTAGGTGTAACTGATTTCCTACCTCAGACTGTATATGCTGTTAAGCAATCTGAAGATAAGATCAAATTAGCATCTAGTGCTGAAAATGCATTAAAAGCACAACCTGAAACTATTGGATTTAATACTGTTGGTGTAGGTGCTTCTCATGCATTCTGTGCAACTAATCAAAATGCAAAATGTGTAATTACTCTTGATAATGTTATGCAGTCTCCAGTTGTATCATCAGCTGTAACTACAACTCTTGCTGATTCAGTATATACGACGGATGACCTTATTTACTTTACTGGAATTACATCTTTCTATGGTGGAGATCTAATTCAAATTGGTAGTGAGATATTAAAGATTCAAGGTGTAGGTATTGGTAGCACCAATGCAATAAGAGTAGAAAGACCTTGGATGGGAACTACTCTTTCTGGGTATGCAACTGATACAGTTGTGACAAAGGTTGTTGGTAATTATAATATTGTTAATAATACATTAAACTTCTATACTGCTCCTTATGGAAATGTTCCTGAAAGTTCTCCTAATAACCAGCCTGATGATAGGGATTGGGTAGGAATTGCTACTGGATCTAGTTTCCAAGGTAGAATGTTTATGCGTTCAGGTGTTCAAGATACCACTAGTGATACTTATGCTAAGAATGTAATATTTGATGATATTTCTAATCAATTTAATGGTGTAGATTCTGACTTTATTCTAAAATCTGAGGGATCAAATGTTACTGGAATAGTAACAGAAAATGCTATAGTTTTGATTAATGATGTCTTCCAGTATCCAGGAAATCTTTACAATTATAATTTAACAGAAGGAGCTGGAATTACAACTATCTCAATTACTGGATCATCAGTTGGACTTGTAACAGCAATTGATAGAGAAACAGGTATATCTTCTTTACCGGTTGGTGGAGTTATTGTTTCAGTTGGTTCTACTTATGGAAATGGATATCAACCATTAGTTGCTGCAGGAGGAACTGCAATTGTTTCAGCAGCAGGAACTATTCAATCTGTTAGTATCGGAAATACAGGTTCTGGATATAGAAAAGGTATTCAACCAACAGTTGATGTTTCTATTCAGCAAGAAAGTCTTAGTGGAACAAATATAGTTGCAGTTGGAACAGCAGCAATTACTGATGGACACATTACTGGAATTGCTATTACCAATCCTCATGTTTTCTATAAACCACGCACTGTAAAGAATGTAGGATATAGTTCTGTAACTGGTATTACTACTATAACCACACAAACTCCTCATGGATTATCATTAGGTGAGGAAGTTAAATTATCTGGTATTGCTCTTACTTGTAGCTATGCTCCTCCAATTGCTATTTCTGCCGTTGGATATAGCACAGCAACAGGTATTATGACAGTCACTACAGTGGGTGTCCATAGCTTCTCTGCTGGTAAGGACGTTATCTTTACTGGACTGGGAATGACGTGTGCTTTAGATAGTGGTGCTTCTACACATTATTATCCAAGGGGTGAAGATATTGCATATGATACATCTATTAATCTTAATGCTGTAGGAACTGATTATAGTGTTTCTACTGCTACCTACAACCCAACTACGGGTGTAATGAACTTAACAGTTCCTGGTAGTTCCTTCAGTGATGGTGATAAGATAATGTTAGATGATTACTCAGTAACATTTAGTTGTGCTAAGGACAATCATCAAACTCTTCATGCTTATCCTAGACCAACTGATCCTTCTTCAGGTAAGTGGCTTACTATTTCTAATGTAAGTGGAACAAGTTTTGATGTTACTGTTTTAGATACTATACCTTCTAGCAATACATCTGCACATACGTTCTCCAATTCTTCTACTAACGGATTAGTTCATCAAGACGGAATTATTACGGTTAATGTTGGTGGTGCGGGTCCTTATGATCAATCCATTCATAAGTTTGTTACTGCTGCTGCAGGTGCAGTGATTACTGGCGGGAATTATAACCATCACTTTGTAAGTGCCACTACTGGATCTGTTGTAAGTGGAGGTAATTATGCACATACCTTTGTTAGTGCAGAGACTAATTCGGTTAATGGAAGTCTAACTCCAACTCATGCAACTTATAATGCAGTTACTGGTAATATGGTTCTTACTATTCCTTCACATGGATTAGCTTCTGGAACTGTTACTATTGCTAAGGATGCATTGGTATTTACTTGTGGTATGGATCAAAATACTACAAACCATGCCTATCCTCGTTCAAGTGATCCTATAGCAGGAATTTCTACGAGTATCTTTGATATTACTGCTGATACCTTTACTGTTTTTGTTGGTATATCTACGCTCGTTACGTTTACACCAACTGCCGCTGATTATACTCCTTCTACTGGCATCATGACGATGACCATTGGATCTCATAATTTCCATGCACCAAGTAGTCATACAGTAACAGGTGCTACTTATGATGCTGCTGTAGGTGTTCTAACATGCACAGTTGCTGGTTCTAATTTCTCTGTAGGAGAGAAAGTTAAGTTTGCTGATAATTCATTATCATTCAAGTGTGCAATGGATGGTAATACTGCTGTTAAGACATATCCAAGAAGCAGTGATCCATATCAAGGTAAGTGGATTCCTATCTTAGAATCTGATACTAATACTTTTAGTGTTAATGTAGGAACATCCGCAACAGTAGGTCATAATATTTCTACTGCTAGTTACAATCAGACTAATGGTAATTTAATATTAACTATTGGAGCTCATACTCTTGCTGTTGGTGAAAGAGTTAAGATACAGAATAATTCATTAACCTTTAAGTGTTCTCAGGATAGTTATGGTAGTAATCATACTTATCCTCGTGCAGGAACTGATCCTATTGCTGGTGTGGGAACATATATTACTGCTACCACAGCTACTACAATTACTTTAGCTGTTGGTATTGGAACAACTGCTGCTCACCAGTTTGTTGGTGCATCAAATACTACTGCTTTGGTAAGTGGTGGCGATTATGCACATACATTTGTATCTGGAACTAGTGGTGGACTTGAGAAGGCAGGTCAAGGTATTAAGATCGTTGAAAATGGATTAACATTTAGATGTGCAATGGATAATTATGAATCATTACATACCTATCCAAGAAAGACTGATCCCTATCATGATGCATCAATTGCAATTGCTGCAACTTCAACGAATAGTATTACAGTTCAAGTTGGTGTAACAAGTATTGTAAATTATAATATTTCTACTGCCACATATAATGCTTCTAGTGGAGTAATGGCACTAACAATTGGTAGTCATAATCTTAGAGAAGGATCCAGTATTAAATTAGCCACTGAATCACTAACATTTACATGTAATAAGGATAGTTATGCTACTCAGCACAAATATCCTAGAAAGCCAGATCCAACATATGGTGGAACATCAGTTCTTAGTATTGGTGCTGGTGCTGCTTCAACAAATACATTTACTGTAAATATTGGGGTTTCAACTGTTCCTACTTACTATGTTTCTGGAGGAACGGTTCAGCAAGCTATTATTGCTCCTAGACCAAATAACAATTCTGCAAGTAAAGTTGATATTGCTGAGGGCGGATCTACTATCTTAGGAGTTCTAGATGACTATAACTTTATTGTTAATAGTGGAATATCTACTTTAGATCATTTCTATGCAAGAGGTGGAAAAGTTAATAGGAAATTGGATGTTCTCTTTGAAGATCCTGCTTCTTATACTAATATTCCTGTGGATTATAGCTCTACTTCACCTGTAGGGGTTGGAACTGCTGCAACTATTAATATTGAGGTTGGTGCGGGAACAAGTGTTATTAACTTCTCTATTGTTAATAGTGGTCGTGGTTATGGTGTGGATGAAGTTTTGACGGTTCCTTTAGGTGGATTAACTGGTATTCCTACAACTGGAACTGGATTCGCTGAATTCAATCTTACAATAGATGATATAGACAGTGATGAGTTTAATGGATGGTCTATTGGAACATTAGAACTTCTTGATGATATTTCTGGATTATTTGATGGAGAAACAGTTGCATTCCAGACTAAGAAGGATGATTTGGCAGTTACTATTAGAGCAGGTAAAGGATCTAATATAAATGTTCAAGATCTCTTATTAATCTTTATTAATGATATTCTTCAAGTTCCTGAGACTGGATATACCTTTACTGGAGGTAGCTTAATTACCTTTACTGAAGCACCTAAGAAAGGTGATAGATGTAGGATTATTTTCTATAAAGGAACGGGTGGAATTGATGTTACCTTTAAGAATATAATTGAAACTATTAAGACTGGTGATGAAGTAACAATTGGTTATGATCCAAGCTTGGGTCAGAAATCATATCTTCAAGAAGATGCTAGAACTATTAGCACTGTAACATCTAGTGATATTGCTCAAACTCTTCCATACTTTGGTCCAGGAAATACTGAAGATGAAACTCTAGTAAGACCACTTAATTGGTGTCGTCAAACTGAAGATAAGATTATTAATGAAGAAGGTATTGGTAAGGATAGAGAGTTATATGAACCGGTTATTAATCCAGTTGCTTATATGATTCGTCCATTAGGACTTACATCTACAACTATTTGGCTAGATGGAATTCAACCATTCTTTAACCCTTATAATGAAAACTTAGGTAATGAGGTTGCTTTCCAGAAGAAAATCGACATTATTCCTCAAGAACCTAAGAGTCCTGCACTTGCAACAGCTGTTGTATCTGCTGCAGGAACGATTTCTGGTCTTACCATTACTGATGGTGGTGAAGGATATGACTTTGCTCCAACTGTTATTGTTGCAGAAGGTGCTGGTATTGGATCAACTGCTACTGCAACTGTAGTTCCTAATGCTACTGGAGTTGTTACAACTTCTAGTGTTTCTTATGGCGGCACAGGATATTCAGTTACATCTCCACCTCCTGTTATTATCGAAGCTCCTGCTAAGTTTGAAGAAACTGACTCTGTATCCACATTTGCTGGTGAGAATGGTGTAATTGTAGGATTTGCAACTACTTCTGTTGGTGTGGTTGATAAGTTCTTATTCGATCTTCACATTCCAATGGATTCATGGCTAAGAAATGGTGATGTTGTTGGAACTGCTATTACATTAAGTTCTTTAACTACTGGCGATTACTTTATGGTTAAAAATTCCAATATTGGAATTGGAACAACAGTAATTACCTCTAGAGGTATAGATAATAGTGTGGTGGCAATTGGAACGGCATATTTTGACAATATATATCAAGTAGATACCGTAAGTAATGTCGGAATCGCTCAAACTCTTATTGGAGTTGCCCATGCAGGAACTGCATCAACTTTGTGTAGAAGAGTATTCTGTCGATTAACTGGTATTTCTAGTGAGACATTTAGTGCCACTAATATTACTTTTGACTCCACAAATTACACATTTGACAATAGTGGATTGAGCACAACTGGTGGTGGTTATCCTGGAACAATACTTAGAGGACCATTCTTCGGTGACTTCAGTTGGGGTAAAATTGAAGTTGTATCAAGATCAAAATCTAAAGCATATAATGCATATACACATGATGGTATAGGTGGAATTTCTACTTCTGCTATCGTTCAAAGATTTGAACCATTGAAATATAAAAATTACGATGGTCAAATAATCTAAATACTATTAAATCTAAAGTCTCAAATAATGGCAAAGCTAGGGATATCAACTGGTATAAGTCCTGATGATGGTCAGGGTGATAGTCTATTGGTTGCTGGTGCCAAGATTAATCAAAACTTTAATGAAATCTATAACCTTTGCGGTAGTGGAACTACTTTAGCTCCCGGAATTGTTACTTCATTATTGGCAGGAACTAATATATCACTTTCAGGATCAACAGGACAAATTACTGTTACTTCTACTGCTGCAGGAGGAGTGTGGCAAGAAACAGGAGCAGGAATCAATACAGTTGCAAATGTAGGTTTTGGGACCACTAATCCCCAAACAGCATTACAAGTAGGAACGGCAATAAGTTTTACAAATACATACAGTCAATTTAAAGATGGTATAGTAGCAAGATATGGTGATGCTGCAGACTTAACCATCCAGCATAATGGAACTAATAGCATTATTAAGAGTGATACAAATGATCTACAATTCCATACAGATGAACTCAGAATTTTAGATAATGCTGCTTCAGAAACTATTGCGGTATTTTCTAAAGATGGAGCTGCAACTTTCTATTATGATGATACAGCTAAATTCAGAACCACTGGAGCTGGAACTAGCACTATAGGTATTTCTAGTGCTAGTGGTGGATTTGTTGGTGCCTTAACAGGTAATGTTACAGGTAATCTAGAAGGAACTATTAATTCCACCGCAATTTCTGGTTTTGGTGGAACTATTACCAGATTTAAGACAACCAATGTTGATGGTTCTCTTGGTATATCTACATTTGGAACAGTAGCGATTAGCACTGATTTCACAGTAGGTCAGGATGCAACAATAACTCGTAACTTAAAGGTAAGTGGTATTACTACCTTCTCAGGTATTACTACTACTGGAACTGATGCTTTTGTTGCCAGAAATATGTCAGTTCTTGGCATTATGACTGCCACGACATTTTCTGGTCCTCAAGGAGGTAATCTTCAAGTTTATCATGGAACCGGTGGTGGTGCATCCAAGATTGTTGAGGTAACAGGTACTGGTGTTACTATGACCTCTGGAAAGAAACTTCATCTTTCGGGTTATAGTGAACAAGTTCATGACATGGGAACTTTAAGTGCAGGATCCCATGCTTTAGATGTATCTACGTATAGTACATTTGTTGCTACTATTAATGGAACCACAGGTATTACTTTCACTTTAACAGGACAGAATCCAGCTAGAACATATTCTGGAGTTCTTGTTTTGAAGTTTACTGGAACAGGAACGAGAAGTATTACATTCTCCTTTGCTCCTAAATGGTCTGGAGGAAGTGCTCCTACATGGACTGCTACTGCTGCTACTGATATAGTATCATTCTTTACTCCAGATAATGCGACTAATACTTACTTTAATGTTTTGGGTTTAGGGTATGCTTAATTATGGTATTAAATAAAGGACTTTTGGGTGGTGGCTTTGTAGAGGTTTATCAACCTTCTTTAACCAACCCTACAACTGATGAAGTAGAAGCATCAAGAACACCAACTCTTACATCTAGCGCATTTGCTAAGTTTGGAAATGTTACTCATCTTTCTACTGATTGGGTAATTTCAGAAGCATCAGATTTTAATACAACACTTTGGTCTTCTCTTAACGATACCACTAATAAAGTTTCTATTACTACTGGTGATTTAGGTGGTGGACAAAGATATGTAAGAGTAAGATATAAAGCAAGTGATGGGACATATTCACCTTGGTCTGCTACTATTCCATTTACTTCTCCCTGGGTATCGCCGGATAATGCCGATACCGGATTTGCAAGTGGAACAGTATTTGAAATGAGGCAAAATACAGGAGTATGGGCAGGTCCTCCTACTTCTCCTGTGTCAATTGATATAAGAGCAGGAACTTATAGATTCACTCTTTGGGGTGGTGGAGGTGGCGGTGCTGCTGGCGGTGGTAATGGCCCACGAGGTGGTGGAGGTGCTGGTGCTGTCGTAAGAGATGTATTATATTCCAGTCCAGACACTGTTACTGTAACCATTGGCACTAAAGGTGCTTTTACTGCTCAAAATGCTGACAACTCAATTGGTGGTTGGCAAGGTGGTGGTTCTGGTGGTGGCGGCGGTATGGACCAATGGGTTGGTGGCGCTGGAGGAGGATATTCGACAATTCAGTATGGAGATGGAGAAAGTGCAGTAGCTGCTGGTGGAGGTGGTGCTGGTGCTGATGGAGGTGGTGTAGGTGGTCCTGGTGGAAACAGTCCAGGTGCTGGTGGTTCTGCTGGTGGATTAGGACAAGCTGGAAATGCTGGAACCGGTGGTGGTGGTGGAGGAGGTGGATCCAATGAAGGTAACCAACCTTCTGGTGGACCCGCACAAGGTGGATCTAATTCTTTCCCTGGTCCTTCAGGAGCAATAAGTAAATCTGCTCCAGGTGGAGGATCAAGTCCAACTTCTCCCGGATATGCAGCAGAGAGATATGAATCTCAAGTGTATAGTTATTATTTTGGTGATGGTGATCAAATGGGTGGATTGAAGGTTGAAAAATTAGCTGCTCAAAGTGTTCCTGTTGTTGATATTACTACTGATATTCCTTCTACATTATCCAGAACTGCAGGAGATACGCATAATTTCACTATAGTAGCAACTGATACTGCAAATAACGATAGCACGATTGGATATCAGTGGAAGTATAGTACTGATGCTGGAGTAAGTTGGACAAATATTGGTGCTAGTGAAGGAGGAACTTCTGCTACTTTAACTAGATATAGTCCTTTTTATTATTCAGATAATAGTCATAAAATTAAATGTGCAGTAAGTATTACTAATACTGCTGGAACAGATACTGAAGATTCTACTGTATGTACTTTAACTGTTGCTCGAAACTATAATTGTACTGGCACCGAACATACGGGAACTACCACACTTTCAGGTGGTGGATTAAAACCATCAGGATCAAGTAATGATGAATCATGGGGAAGCTGGACAGTTCCTCATGCTGATGTTTGTGAGGTTGGTGGATATATGAGTTCTTTCAATGCTGGTGGTCGTTGCGGATACTGTGAAACTGGTGGTGTTTATTCTGGATATAGTATGAAATTAGAATTGAGAATTAATGATAATTCAGGAACCAGAAGACATTGGGGTGATCAAACAAAGTCTAGTGGATCCTGTGGTAAAAATAGTTCTTTTGATATGAATGCTAATGGTGGTGGTTGGGATCCTGATAGTTGGGGTGCTCCTACATTCAATCTTATGATTATTGATAGTGGAACTAACTGCGGAAATAGTGATGAAAACATCTTTGCAGAATCTGATGCTGCAACTCTAAATTACACTTATAGGCAAAGACAATTCTTTTATGATACTCGATCCTAAATACATTATAAATTATATCAATAAATAAATAAAAAGTTCCAAAAAATGGCTGCAATTATAACAGATCAGATAAGGATATTAAATGCAAAGAATTTTGTTTCTGGCGTAACTTCTACTGCCAATTCATATTATTCTTTTATCGGTCTTCCAAATCCTGCTGATATCCAATCTGATTGGGACACTAACCCTCCTGCTCCTAAGGATAATTTTAGCGAAGAGGATCAGTATTGGGATACAATGATTGCTATGAAGAAGATTACATCTTCAGATGTGAGACAAGTCGTTACTAATAGAATGTGGTCATCAGGTACCACCTATGACATGTATCGGAGTGACTATAGTAGGTCTAATCCAGCAAAAATTTCTGGTGCGACTAACTTATATGCTTCATCATATTATGTTTTAAATAGTGACTATCGACTTTATGTTTGCCTTCAAAATGGAACTGATCCTGATAATACATCAGGTAAACCATCTCTTGATGAACCAACTTTTACAGATTTAGAACCCAGAGCTGCTGGAAGCAGTGGTGATGGATATATTTGGAAATATCTTTATACTGTTAAACCAAGTGATATTGTAAAATTTGAATCTGCAGATTTTATCTCAACACCTTTAAATTGGGCTACTAATAGTGATAATGCATCTGTAAGGGATAATGCGGTTGATGGTTCTATTAAAATTGTAACTATCACAAATCGTGGTGTTGGAATTGGAACTGGTGGAACGTATACTAAGGTACCCATTAAGGGTGATGGATCAGGAGCAGAAGCTTCTATAGTTGTTGCTGCTGATGCCACTGTAGAGTCTGTAACGGTTTCTAATCAAGGATCTGGGTATACATACGGAACTTTAGATATAGAAGCAGGTGGACTTCCTACAGGAACTACACGACCAACTTTTGATGTTATTATATCACCTCCAGGTGGTCATGGTAAAGATGTTTATAGAGAATTAGGAGCATATAATGTTCTTCTTTATTCTCGAATTGAAAATGATGATAATAACCCCGATTTTATAACAGGAAATCAGATTGCTAGAATAGGAATTGTTGAGAATCCTAAGGAAACTACAACTAGTCTTTTAACCAAGTCAAAAGCAAGTGTTTTAAATGCTCTCAGATTAACTGGTGTTGGATATAGTTCAGCATCTTTCACTGCAGATTCTTTTGTTACTCAAACAGTGGGTGCAGGAAAGACCGCAGTTGGTAGAGTAGTAAGCTATGATGCTAATACTGGTGTATTAAAATTCTGGCAAGATAGAACTATGGCAGGATTTACTACTGTAGGTGCTGCAATAACTAACCCTACATATGGATTTGAAACATTAGAATTTACTAGTTCTCCTACTACAGGTGGTAATTTGAGTATTGTTCCGACAAGTGGTTCAACCTTAGCAATAAATACATCGTTCACAGGTGTCTCAACCGTAATAAATAATAGAACATATTATTTCGGTCAAGAATTCACTAATGGAATTGCGCTTCCTGAGGTTAAAAAATACACAGGAAACATTGTCTATGTTGATAATAGACCATCTATTACTCGATCATTGAATCAAAAAGAAGATATCAAAGTCATTTTGCAGTTCTAAAAAATCATGCCACAGCAAACGAATCTAAACGTATCACCATATTTTGACGACTTTGATCCTGCAAAAGATTTCCATAAGGTTTTATTTAAGCCAGGATATCCCGTTCAGGCTAGAGAGTTAACTGGACTCCAGTCTATGTTGCAATACCAAATTGAGAAATTTGGGCAACATTTTTTTAAAGAGGGTGCCAAGGTAATTCCCGGAAATACTGGATATACTCAATTATATCATTGCGTTCAATTAAACAATAATTATCAAGGAATCCCCGTTGCTGCTTATGCAGAGCAATTGGTTGGTGCAAAGATTACAGGTCAAACATCTGGAGTTACTGCAGTTGTAGATAAAGTGCTGCTTGCTTCGGAATCAGAAAGAGATAATCTTACATTATATGTTCAATATATTGCTGCTAGTTCAGAAAATAATCAAACAAAAACTTTTAGTAATGGTGAAGAATTAGTTTCCAATACTATTCTTACTTCAGGATTGTTAGGCAATACTGCAATATCTGCAGGAAGTCCTTTTGCTTTAACTCTTGCTACTGATTCAGCAGCAACAGGATGTGCTTTCCAAATTCAAGAAGGTGTATATTTTATTCATGGACAGTTTGTTAACGTATCAACAGAAACTCTTATTCTTGATCAATATGATAATGAGCCAAATTATAGAGTAGGTTTATATGTATTAGAGGAAATAATTACTCCTGATTTAGATGAGACATTAAATGATAATTCTCAGGGATTTAATAACTATGCTGCACCAGGTGCAGATAGATTAAAGATATCTGCTAGTCTATTTAAAAAGCCTTTAGATGACTTTGATGATGATAACTTTATTGAATTAGGGACTATTAGGGATGGTGTATTAAGAACTAAGCCAGTAAAGTCTGATTACAATCTATTAGCAGATGAACTTGCTCGTAGAACTTATGATGAATCTGGAGATTATTATGTTAAGCCTTTTGATGTTGTTATTAAGAACTCATTAAATAACAACTTAGGTAATAGAGGTCTTTTTCAAGCAGGTCAATTTACATATAGTGGATCAACTCCATCTGCTGATTTAGGTGTTTATAAGATATCGGCAGGTAAAGCATTTGTTAAAGGTTATGAAATAGAAACAAATAAAGCAACTTTTATTGATGTTGCTAAACCAAGAACAACCAAAACTATTCAAGATCAGCAAATATTATATAACACAGGTCCATCCTTAAAACTTAATAGGGTGTATGGGGGACCAACTGTAGGTATTGGTAATACATATGTTCTTAGTTTAAGAGATCAAAGAGTTGGAACTGACCAAAGAGCACTTCCTGGTGCAGAAATTGGTGTTGCTAGGGTTTATGATTCTTGGTTAGAATCTGGATCTTATGATACTGCTAATGCCAATTTAAATCAGTGGGTAGTTTCTCTTTATGATGTTCAGACTACCACGGATATTACTTTAAACCAAGCAGTTACTGTTAGTGTTCCTACTTATGTAAAAGGAGCTGCTAGTGGTGCAACAGGATTCTTATTTGCGAATGTAAGTGGAAGTACATCATTAAAAGTTTATGAGACTGAAGGTAAATTTATTCTTAATGAAGATCTTGTCTTTAGTGGAGACAATGCGGGAACTGCCACACAAGAACAACAAAGAAGAGTAGCAACTGCAATTACTGCCCATTCTTTATCTGATGTTAGATCTGTTTTTGGATCTACAGATAATGCTAATTACACTCAAACAGTAGGTTTATCTACTTTTAGTGCTGATGTCATTCCGTCTTCCATATTCAGTGTAGGTGTTGCTACTGTTAGTCCTACAAGTGGTCCAGGATTTAGTACTATAACGGCTGCAGATCCTGCATTTATTGGAAATGTTAAAAAAGGAGATTTACTTCAATTTAGCGATCCTCAAAGATCTGCAGATTTAACATTAGCAAGAATTGTTAGTATTGGATCAAGTGCTGTAGAGGTAGTGGGTGTTGCTACTGTTACTGGAATATGTAATGGTCAATTACCAGTAGGAGTTGCTCAAACTTATTCTTTAGCAATAAATGATTTAAAACTTTTAAATTCTCCTGTTCAAAGCTCTCAAGATAGTAGTTTATATACTAAATTACCTAAAACAAATATTTCTGATGTAGATTTGACTAATGGATCTATATCAATAAGAAAAACGTATACTGTTAATATTAGCGGTGCTACATTATCTTCTCCAGTTTCTGCTGGATCTAGTGAATCCTTTATGGGATTTGATGAGGAAAGATATACTTTAGTAAGAAGTGATGGATCTATAGAACCTTTAAGTAGTGATCAATTCGTATTTAGTAGTGGAACTTTAAATTTAGTTAATCTTGGAAGTAATGATACAGGATCTAAACTTACTGCTACCTTAACAAAATTAAAGCCTACTTCTAAAGCAAAAATTAGGAATAGAGTTAATACTTTAATCGTTGATAAATCTAGTAATGGTGCATCTGGTGTTGGTACTACAACTTTAAATGATGGATTATCCTATGGGGATTATCCTTGGGGAACACGAGTTCAAGATGCTCAGATATCTCTTAATACACCAGATATCATTGACATACATGGAATATTTGAATCTGCAGATACTAGTGCTGCTTCTGCACCTACTATTATTCTTTCATCTATTACTACTAACTCTACTACAACTCAAGAGTTTATAATTGGTGAAAAACTAATTGGACAAACATCGGGTGGAATTGGAATAGTAGCAGAGATATTAACTGATAATAAGATTTCTTTCGTTTATAAAAATGATATTCCTTTTGAAGAGGGAGAAACTGTAAAAACAGAGGAATCAAAAGCACAAGGTGTTGTTACTACTTTAGATTCTCCAAGTTTTGATGTATCTGCTAATTACACTTTCCAAACTGGACAGGAAGAAACTTTCTATGACCAGGGTAGGTTAAGAAAAATAGAAGACGCTGATCCAGCAACAAAGCAACTTAAAATTTACTTTATGAGTGCTTATTATGAATCTACTGATCAAGGTGATGTTACTACAGTAAATTCATATAAGAATTTTAATTATGGAACTCAAATAAAATCTATTGATGGTCAGTCTAATGCTGATATTATTGACATACGACCTAGAGTTTCTAATTACACTACAGCAACTGGCACAAGATCTCCATTAGAATTTTATGGTAGATCATTTGATGGAGCAGGAAATTCTGCAACAAATATTCTAGCGCATGAAGAAGCAATTCAAACTACATATTCTTTCTATCTACCTAGAATTGATAGAATTTTCCTAACAAAAGATGGTAAGTTCCAAGTAAAATATGGAACACCTGCTGAAAAACCAGAAAGACCTGAGAAGGTTGATGATGCTTTAGAAATAGCAAGGATAACTCTTCCTCCATATCTCTATATGCCACAGGATGCCTCCATTGATTTTATGGAGCATAAGAGATTTAGGATGATTGATATTAAGCAACTTGAGAATAGGATTAGAAATCTAGAGTATTATACAACTCTATCTCTATTAGAGACTAATACTGCTAATATGTTTGTTGCTGATGCTGATGGTTTAAATCGATATAAATCAGGATTCTTTGTTGACAATTTTAGTTCTTTCTTACCTCAAGAAGATAGAGCAGTAATTAAGAATAGTATTGATAGAAAACGTAAAGAAGTTAGACCTAGGCATTATACCAACTCAGTTGATCTAATTTTTGGTCCAGTAACTAATGTAGATCCTTTAGCATCTGTTGGATTTGGTGCTATTGAAGGTATTAATGTAACTAGATCCAATGATGTAGTTACTTTAGATTATTCTGAAGTAGAATGGTTATCTCAAACTTTTGCTACTAGATCTGAAAGTGTAACACCTTTCATGATGAGTTTCTGGCAAGGAACTTTGGAAATAACTCCTGCATCTGATACTTGGACTGATACTGCCAGATTGGAAGCTAAGGTTATTGAAACTGAAGGTAACTATGCTCAAACAATGGCGGATGCTGTTAGAAATGAAGGTGTAGATCCACAAACTGGATTTGGACCAATTGTATGGGATGCATGGGAAACTAATTGGACTGGAGTTGAGGTTATTGAAAGCACAAGAACCGTTCAATCTGTTAATGTTGATAAAATAGGTCAAGGGGGTTGGATTAATGGTGTTCCTGATGATAACCCTGCAGAATGGATTGATGTAACAACTACCACAACTACTGAAGAACAACTAGAAGAAAGAATTGAACATGGTGTTGCAAGTAGAAATGGATTAAGAACTATTATTACAGAACAATTTGATAGACATTCTGTAGGTGATAGGACGGTAAGTAGGGATTTACTTCCATTCATGAGATCAAGGAACATTACATTTGAAGCTAAGAAGATGAAGCCTTTGGCTAAACTCTTTGCTTTCTTTGATGGTGAAGATGTTACCAAATTCTGTGTACCAAAACTTCTTCAAATTAGTATGACCTCAGGAGCTTTCCAAGTGGGAGAAACTGTAACTGGTCAGGTATTGCAAGTTGGTCTTGCTCAAAATACAACTTCTACAATTCCTCATATTAACTTTAGGGTTGCTCAGTCTAATCATAGAGAAGGTCCTTATGATGCACCATCAGCATTCTTTACTTCTAATCCTTATACATTAGGACAGACTATTCAAGCATCTTATTCCTCTACATCAACTGTTCTAAACGTTGATTGTGCCTCATTAGCTGCTGAAGCAGAAGGTGATTTCTGGGGTTGGGTTCAAGCTGGAATGATTTTAGTTGGTAGATCTAGTGGAGCACAAGCAACTATTACTGATGTTCAACTAATTTCAGATTTATCAGCAAATTGCTTCGGAAGTTTCTATCTTCCAAATCCAAATAATATCAACTTCCCTAGATTTGAAGTTGGCACAAAGACTTTTGTTATTATTGATAATGATACTAATGATCCTGATACTTGCGATACAATTGGAGAAGAAGCTTATACTGCTTCAGGAACTCTAGAAACAGTTCAAGAAAATATTATTTCTGTTAGAAATGCAAGAGTTGAACAAAGGCAAGAATTCCAGGAAAGAAATGTAAATAGGAATCTTGGAACTGAGGTGGTTGGAAGTCAGGTAACTGGCCAAACTGTAGAAGAAGCTCATGCTGGATGGTATGATCCTTTGGCACAATCTTTCTTAGTTGATGAAGATACTGGCATCTTTGTAACTAGATGTGATGTATTCTTTAGATCTAAGGATGACATGGATATTCCATGTGTATTCCAATTGAGATCTATGAAGGATGGTTATCCAACACAACATATCCTTCCCTTCTCGGAAATAGTAATACCTCCTGAAGATATTACGATTTCTAATGATGGGTCAGTTGCACATTCTGTTGAATTTAAAGCACCTGTTTTTCTTGAGGGTGGAACTGAATATGCTATTTGTTTAGCATCTAACTCCACTAAGTATAGTGTTTATATTTCTCGAATTGGTGAAAATGATTTACTTACGGATACATTTATTTCTAACCAGCCTTATTTGGGATCACTATTTAAATCTCAGAATGCTTCTACATGGGAAGCAAGTCAGTGGGAAGATCTTAAGTTTACAATTTATAGAGCAGACTTCTTAGAAACAGGATCTGTAGAACTTTACAGTCCAGAATTAAAAGAAGGAAATGGACAAATTCCTCAATTGATGCCGAATTCTTTAGTTCTAAATTCGCAGAAGATTAGAGTGGGACTTGGAACTACTGTGGCAGATGGTGGTCTTACACTCGGTAATGTTGTTTGGCAAGAAACTGGAGATCAGAAATCTGCAACTGGTGACTTAGTTGGAACTGCTAGTTCTATAACAGGCAATCTAGCTATTACTGATGCTGGTATTGGATATCCTGCTGCTACAGGAGTAACGGTTAATTTCACTACTATTACAGGTAATGGAACAGGTGCTGCTGGAGTTGTTACAACTACTAATAACACATTTGTAGATCTTCCTCATATTACTAGTGGAGGACGAGGATATCAAATTGGAGATGTTCTTGGTATTTCTACTATTGGATCTGGTACCAATAAAAATTCTGGACAGAATGCTAGATTCTCTGTTGTTGGTGTGGGTATGACCAATGAACTAATTCTTGACAATGTTCAGGGTAATTGGGTTGTTGGTGCTGCAAATACAGTAATGTATGTAAATGGTGCAGGCACTCAGGGTAGACTTAATAACAATAATACCCCTGGATATGGTGTTCAAGTTTCAGCTATCACACAACTTACGGATGGTTTGCATGTTAAAGTAAATCATAAGAACCATGGAATGTATTCCAGTGATAATAAAGTTGTAATTTCTCAAGCACAATCTGATATTAGACCTACTAAATTGAGTGTTGCTTATAATGTAGGAGATACTGGAACTATATCAGTAGATAATGCCGGAGCATTTTCTCAGTTTGAAAATGTTGGGGTAGGAACTACTAATGTTGGTTGGTTGAAGATTGGTGAAGAAGTTATTACATATACTTCTGTTACTGGTAACCTTATTGGTGGAAATATTACCAGAGGAGTTACTACTGGAACTAATACAAAAACTTATCCAACAAGCTATCCTGTTGGAACACCAGTTTACAAATATGAACTTGGTGGAGTTAACTTGAATAGGATAAACAGAGAGCATAGTCTTGCAGATGCCACGGTTGCTGATCCTATTACATATGATTCTTATTATGTTAAATTAGATATGACTTCAACAACTGGTACTGCAAGAAATACTAATGTTGGGTTCCCGCAGTTGTCCTTGAATGAAACTCAGTCTTCTGGTGGATATCATATTCATGCAACTCAAAATATGCCTTTTGAAATCATTACTCCAGTTATTGGTAATGTAACTACAAGAGGAACTTCTATTACCTCAGAAATGAGAACCACTACAAGTCAAAGCTTTAGTGGAACTGAAGTCCCATGGATCGATAATGGTTACGAGGCAGTTGCTTTGAATCAATCAAATTATTTGGATACGCCTAGATGTATTGCTTCTAAGGTTAATGAAACATTAAAACTTGGTAATATTGCAGGTAATAAATCTCTTAATTTGAGATTGAGTTTGGCTACTACAGATAGTCGAGTAAGTCCTGTTATTGATGGTCAAAGAATGAGCGTTATTACTACTTCAAATAGAGTTAATAATGTAATTAATGATTATGCAACAGACAGTAGGGTAAATGGAATTTATACTGATCCTACTGCATGTCAGTATGTGTCTAAGGAAATTCAATTAGAAAATCCTGGAACATCTATTAAGATAATATTAGATGCTCATATTCATCAGAATTCTGACATTAGAGCATTCTATGCAATTAGTGATAAAGTTGGGACTAGTCCAATCTTTGTACCTTTCCCTGGATACTCTAATTTAAATTCACGAGGTGAGGTAATTGCTGCTCAAAATAGTAATGGTCAATCAGATAAGAGAGTTCAAAAGACTAACTCTTATGGATTTGAGGCTGAGAGATTAACATACTCTGAGTATACATTCACAGCTGATAAATTACCAGCATTTAAAACTTATCGGATTAAATTTATATTGACTTCAACAAGTCAAGTATTTGTCCCAAGAGTAAGAGATCTAAGAGTAATTGCTCTAGCATAATATGGATTTACAACAAGTAAAAAGTAATGGAGATCTTGCGCGAGACCCAGATACTGGTTCTCTACTCAATGTCAATTCTTTAGATTATGAAAAGTATGTTGCAGGTCGTTCTGCAAAAGAATTTAAAAATCAGCAAGTATTAACTATGGAAGAAGATCTTGCTAATTTAAAAGGTGAAATTAATGAAATCAAATCCTTACTTAAGGAGTTAGTCCATGGCAACTAAAAAAATTACATTTGACCCCACTTCGGGAGTGCCATATGCGGCGAATTTAAGTATTTTTGGTGGATCTAATTTTAGTGCAGATTTTACTGTTGTAGATACAGGTAATGCTGCTTTTGATTTTTCAGGAGCAAATGCTGTTGGTATTGCTACAACTACTGGATGGACAGGATCTGCTCAGTTGTTTAAGAGTGTTGCTGTTGGTGCAACGATGCCAGCTAAAGCAACTTTTAATGTAGGATTTACAAGTGCTGCAGGTGGAAAGTTTTCAGTATCTTTAGGATCTACTGCTACTAGAACATTGGAAAATGGTAGATATGTGTATAATGTCCTGGTGGGTTCTGGCGCAACAATATATAGTATTGCAAATGGTAATATTCTAGTTCATTCGGGTATTTCATCTGCTCCATAAATATTATAAAGAATAATTGTATAAATGGCGCAACCAACCAGTAGAGGCACATTTAAAGAATACTGCCTAAGGCAGCTAGGAGCTCCTGTATTGGAAGTGAATGTTGCCGAAGAACAATGCGATGATTTAATTGATGACGCTATTCAATTATTTCAGGAGAGGCACTTTGATGGTGTTTCTCAGATGTATATGAAATATCAGTTAACTCAAAATGATATTGATAGAGGAAGAGCAAGTAAGAAAACGGGGTCTACTAATTGGGCGGGAATTACTACTACAACGGCTACAGCACCTGCATCTTCGGGAATAGGAACTACTGCAATAACTTTTGATTGGCACGAAAATAGTAATTATTTACAAGTTCCTCCAGAGATTATTGGAGTAACAAAAATATTCCGTTTTGATGGAACTAATACTGCCACTAATAATATGTTTAGTGTTAAGTATCAGTTATTCCTAAATGATATTTACTATTGGGGTTCTACGGAAATTTTAACCTATGCAATGGTTAAAACCTATTTGGAAGATATTAATTTCTTATTGACTACTGAGAAGCAAATAAGATTTAATCAGAGAATGGATAGGTTGTATTTGGACATTGATTGGGAGAGTGTGAAAGTAAATGATTTTATTATTTTAGATTGTTATAGGGCATTAAATCCTAATGATTATACTAGAGTCTGGAATGATAGATTCTTAAAGAGATATTCTACCGCATTGATAAAACGTCAATGGGGACAAAATTTACTCAAATTCCAAGGGGTTAAATTGCCCGGTGGTGTTGAATTAAACGGACGACAAATCTATGATGATGCTCAAAAAGAGCTTGATACCATCAGAGAAGAAATGTCCACTTACTATGAAACTCCACCGTTAGATATGATAGGTTAAGATTATGGTACTTAATCCATATTTCCAGCAAGGTGCCAAGACTGAACAAAATTTAGTTCAGGATCTTATCAACGAACAGTTGAGGATGTATGGTGTTGAGGTTCATTATTTACCTCGTAAGTATGCTACTGAAACGACGGTTATAAGAGAAGTTATACAATCTAATTTTGATGATGCTTATCCTATTGAAGCATATGTTGACAGTTATGATGGGTATGCTGAGAATCCTGTTTTATTAAGTAAATTTGGTATTGAAGCTACGAATGATATTACTTTAACTATTTCTAAGGAGAGATTTGAGCAATATATTTCTCCCTTAATGAAGAATGAGGCAGATGTAAAATTGTCTACTAGACCTAAAGAGGGGGATTTGGTTTATTTCCCATTAGGTGATCGTTTGTTTGAAATTAAGTATGTAGAGCACGAAAAGCCATTCTATCAACTTCAAAAGAATTATATCTATACTCTCAGATGTGAACTCTTCCGTTATGAAGATGAGGTTATCGATACTGGTATTGCTGAAATTGATGATGAATTGGTAGGAGATAACCTAGCCACAGGAGAGACTGAAGATGGTATTTCCACTATTCTTGGAGCATCTCAGACTCTTACCTTAGTTGGTACAGGTGCTACTGCTGCTGCTTCCGTTACAGGAATTGGAACTACTGGTGGTGTTAGGTTCATTCAAATCAGTAATAGAGGTGGTGGATTTACTGCAATTCCATATATTGGATTGTCTTCTGCACCATCTGGTGGATTCACTGGTATAGTGACTGCTGCTATGATTGGTGGTATTCAAGTATGTAACTTGAATGTAAATAATAATCAGAGATCGGTTCAAAGAATTGATATAGTCAATCCAGGCTATGGATATACTGGTAGTCCGGGTATTGCTGTTAGTGCTACTAATAATGATGGTGGAACAGGTGTTGCTGCAAGTTCCTTTATTGGAAATGGAGTTCTTAGTGTTGTAAATCTAACTGCTACAGGTAGTGGATTCACTACTCATCCAACAGTTACTTTCTCAGGACCTACTGGAGTTGGTACAACTGCTACTGCTGTAGCTGTTATTGATGATGCTGGTAAGGTTGCTCAAGTTAGATATACTAATGCTGGTGCTGGTTATACTGCTGGAGATCTTCCACTATATGCAACATTCTCTGAACCTTCAATGGATTCTAGTGGAGACTTTATATTTAATGAAGTAGTAACAGGTGCTGGAAGTAGCACTACAGCAAGAGTAAGAGTATGGAATTCTGTCACTAATGAATTAGAACTCAATACTGTTTCTGGAACTTTCTTAGTTGGAGAGAAGATAGTTGGATCTACATCTAAGGCAATTCATACTATTAGATTGACAGATCTTAATCCACCTGAAGATGGATATGCAGATAATTTCAATATTGAAACAGAAGCAGATGCTATTTTAGACTTCACAGAAGCCAATCCATTCGGGACACCCTAAATAATATACCAGGAATTTAACAATGTTTGAATATTTTTATAACGAAATCTTGAGGAGAACCATTATTTCTTTTGGTACTCTTTTTAATGGTATTTCGATTACCCATAAAAATTCCAGTGATGACACTGTTAGTGTTACTAGAGTTCCTTTGGCATATGGACCAACTCAGAAATTTCTGGCAAGACTCACACAGTCACCGGACTTAAACAAATCAACGGCAATTACATTGCCTAGAATGTCTTTTGAATTTACGGGACTTACTTATGATCCAGGTAGAAAAGTTACTACAACTCAGCAATTTGTTGTAAAGGATCCTACTAGTAATACGGAATCTAAAAAGGCATTTATGCCTGTTCCTTATAACATGCAATTTGAGTTAAGTCTCATGTGTAAGTTGAATGATGATGCATTACAAATTGTAGAACAGATATTACCATATTTTCAACCAGCATATAATTTAACAGTTACTTTGGTTGATGTTATCAAGGAGAAAAGAGATGTTCCTGTGGTGCTTGAAAATATAACAATGCAGGATGACTATGAAGGAGATTTTACTGAAAGAAGAGTTCTTCTTTATACTTTAAGATTTACAGCAAAAACATACCTATTCGGTCCTGTTTCTACTGCTACGAAGGATATCATCAAGAAGACAAAAGTTACTTATATTTCTGGAGATTCCAAATCTACTACTAGAGATATTGCTTACACTGTTATTCCTAGAGCAGTTAAAGATTATGATAATAGTGTAACAAGTAACTTGAGTGTAGATATAGATAATGCAGAGACTGTTATTCCTGTGGACGATGGTTCTGGATTTGTAGTTCCTTCTAGCGGTAAATTATATGCCGAAATAGATGGTGAAGAAATTTGGATCAAGTCTGTAAGTGGTAACAATTTAACTGTTGAAAGAGGTGCTGATCAGACTGGGGCTAAAGCACATGTTAGAGGTGCTGCAGTTAAACTTATTACTGACGCTGATGATGCATTAATTCCAGAAGGGGACGACTTTGGATTTGATGGTAGTGTAGAGGGATTCCTCTAAATGACAACAACAAAAAGATTAGATAAAACTTTTAATATTACTCCTGAAGTGGAAGTAGTAGAGGAAGCTGCAATAGTTGCGAAACAAAAACCTCCTAGACTTACTCAAGATGATATAGAAAAAGATTATGAATATACAAGAGGAAATTTATACTCTATTATTGAGAAAGGACAAGAAGCAATTAACGGAATTCTTGAACTTGCTCAAGAGAGTGAAATGCCAAGAGCATACGAAGTTGCTGGACAGCTAATTAAGAGTGTTTCTGATGCAACTGATAAGTTAATGGATCTTCAGAAAAAACTTAAAGATGTTAATGAAGAATCTCCAACTAAAGGACCAAATACTGTTAATAATGCTTTGTTTGTAGGATCAACAGCAGAATTACAAAAGCTATTAAAGTCTGGACTAAAGGATAAAGATAAATAACTTCGGGAGAGAAATCCCAAAGTATTTAATTTACTCATACCATGTCGGACTCGTTACCGTCGATAGATGACTTCATAGAGGAGTTACCATCAGTCGATGAGGTTATAAAAGAAGAAAATTTACCCTCAGTTGACGAGTTCTTGGAACCACCAAGGCCAGAAGAAGAAATTGCAGATAATTTAAGAATAGAAAATCCAGACGAAAGTGATGAGATAGAAGAGGGAAAGACAGATCTCACCGAAGTATTACATTTAATTAATGCTGTAAGAAAGGATATTCCCGAAATACCTGAAATTAAATATTATGATAATGAGCTACAAAAACTTGAAGAGTATGTTAGTAATCTTAAGGAAAGTTTAGATAAAGTTCCTGAAGTAAAATATTATGATAGAGAAGTAGAAGCAATTTGCGAACAAATTGATCTTGTAAGAGAAGAAATACAAGGTCTCCCTGAAGTAAAATATTATGATGAAGAAGTAGATAAGATTGAAGATAGAATAGATAGTCTTCAACAAGATCTAGTTAATCTTCCAGAAGTAAAGTATTATGATGTAGAAATAGAAGCAATCTGTGAAGCAATAGATCAGGTGAGGGAATCTATTCCTGTTTTCCCAAAATGGGTTAATGAGGTTAATGAGGTTCCTGATTTTACTTGGATTGGAAAAACTTTTAGTGTAATTGACGATGATTTTATTAAAGTAGGGGATAATATTAAATCCCTTAAAGAGCGAATGGATCAAGAGGTTAGCGAAATTTCTGAAAACTTTGATCTTAAGGATTTTGAAAATAAAGTTGAATTTGATAATGTAAAGAATACTTTGGAAGAAACAAAGAATAAAATATATGAAGAGTTAAAAGAAACTGCTATTAAGATTTGGTCTCATCATGATCAGTTTAAAGATGATGATAGGAAGTTAAAAAAACATGTATTAAGTAAATTAAATGAAGCACGGCAAAATGTTGAAAAACAAATTGCTGAATTGGATGATAAAACTTACCAATCAAATAAGTCCCTTCAAAATTATTTTGAAGGATTAAAAGAAGAGATTGCAAGTCTTCCTGAACCAAAGAATTATGATAATACTATTAGTAGTTTAAGGAAGGATGTAAAAAGAGATATATCTAAATTGACTACTAAATTTGATAATACTGCTAGTAATATTGCAGAATTATATAAATTGGTAGGAGATATAAAAGGCGAACAACAAGAATTGTTGGAAATATATAATGATCGTCCTATAACCCCTGATCCAGATGAAAAGCAGGGTGATGACCCTCTTACTCCAACAGGACAACAATTTGCAACTTTAAAGGATTTAGCAGCTAACTATAGGTTATTTGTTAATAGAGTTGAGCAACAGTTATACACTATTGGTGGAGGTGGTGCAGGATTCCTTAAAGATCTTGATGATGTTAATATATCTGGATTAGCAGATGGAGATACTATATTATGGAATGCAGCAACTAGTAAGTGGGATGTTGGTGCAGCAGCAGGAGCAGGAAGCACTATTTGGGCATCTAACACAGTTGGTATTGCTACTACCGCAAATGTTGGTATTGCTACAGCTTCAGCACATGCTGATTATGCATTATATGTTGGTGGAAACTTTAAGGTGGATGGTGATATAGTATATGATGAAGTAACTGGTAGAAATCTAAATATAAGTGGTATTGCTACCGCCTCTACATTTAATGTTGGTGTTGGTGGGACTGATCTTTTAGCAGAGATTAAAACAAAAACATCATTGGGACTTGCTATCGCTCTAGGATAATGAATAAGAAAAAATTTGCCAAATTCATGGAAGAGGCTTATACTGAGAAGAAGTGTCCTCCAGGAAAATATTTTTGCACTAAAGAAAAGAAGTGTATGCCAATTCCTAGTGGAATGAGAATTGGATATGGTGGATGGTTAGAACCTAAGAAAAAGAATGGTAAAAATGGTAATGGCAACGGTAATGGGTCCCATAACGGTAATGGAAGTGGTAATGGTAATGGTGGCAATGGCCACTCTTCTGGCAACGGTTCTACTGGCGGAGGCAATGGGGGGTCTTCTGGCGGGAACGGAGGATGATAAATAACTTAACATTATAATGTAACAAATGGCACAACAAGAAACTATTAAATTCACTATTAGACAAGATGGCACTGTAACTGAAAAGGTTATGGGTGTTGTGGGACCTAATTGTGAAAAATTAACTGAACGTATTGAAAAGAAGCTAGGAGTTCTTCAATACAGAGAACCAACGGCGGATATGTATAGAAGTGTCGTTGAACATGATCATGTTTCAGTATCATCTCAAGAACAACATTTCACAGGCCCATAATGTCACACTTCACTTGCATCAAAACACAGATTAAAGA